>OMJG01000002.1_pt1 | contig 218788 bp, 185 predicted proteins | sample 1646431 | NCBI WGS metagenome assembly OMJG01 (sample SAMN03771674, study PRJEB25209) | food metagenome | isolation source: Cotija cheese | place: Mexico:Jalisco,Michoacan | collected 2011-12-12 | reverse complement strand
CGATATTCGGCGCCGTGCCGTGGGAACACCGTACTAATCTGAGCCAAGTCAGGTCATCACAGGTCATATCCACAACGGACTTCCAGTCGCCGCTGGTTTCAAACTGCGTACGCTGGCGCTCATAACCGGCGCCGCGCTCAATGATTTCGAGCACCAACTCTAGCTCCCGCGCACAGCCCAGCTCGCGCGCAAGCGGTGTTAGCTGCTCCACCATGTCGGTGAGTTCATCTTCCACCCAGCGTTCATCGGTTTCACGCGAGGTAATCACCAAAGCATCCATGCCGTAGCGCGCAGCGCGCCACTTGTTTTCGGCCACGTGCCAAGGCTGCAGCGTTGGCAGCTGCTCACCGGCATCAATCATGCGGTCATAGTGCACCACCAGGCAGTGCGTGAGCGCCACGACAGCGGAAAGCTCGCGCAGATTCGACGCCGCATCCGAGACGCGCACCTCAATAGTGCCCCACTTGGAGGCAGGGCGAATATCAAAGTGCATGGAACCGGTGTGGTTAATCACGCCGGAAATGGACTGGTCCCGCATGTAGTCCTGCCACTGCTGCCAGTTCTCAAACTGGTACGGCATGCCGGCGGTCGGCAGCTGTTGGTACAGCATGGTGCGGTTGGAGGCATAGCCGGTATCAATCCCGTCCCAGCCCGGTGAGCACGCCGAAATGGCCAACAGGTGCGGATATTTGGTCATCAACGCGTTAATAATCGGCCACACGCGGTCCTCATGGGAAATGCCCACGTGCACATGCGTGCCCCACAGCAGCATCTGCTGCCCCCAGTACTGGGTGCGGTTAATAATCTCCGAATAGGTCTGCTTTTCTGAGACCGGGTTCTTGCGAAAATCCGAAAACGGGTGCCCGCCGGATGCCCACACGCGCATTCCGCGTTCTTCCGCTGCGGCCTGAACCGCGCGGATTCCGGTGTGAAGCTCAGCTATTGCCTCAGGAACGCTGTGGCAAATGCCGGTGACTAGCTCAACGGTGTTTTGGAGAAATTCCTTCTCCAGGTGGATCTCCGGCGCGGACTGCGCAACGGCATCCACAATTTCGGACGCACGGGGGACAAGGTCGCGGGTTGAAGGGTCAACCAGCGCTACTTCCCACTCGACCCCCAGCGTTGGCTGCGGGGAGCGGGCGAAGGTCTCTTCGGCGTATTCCGTGTTACTCACTAGTCTATCGTACCCAGCCGCGGGTCTTCCGGGCCGGATTACATTCCTCTTTGCTAGTTCTCCGTCAGAACCAGGGTGACACCATCGCGGGTGTTATCAGGCAGAGTGTCGATGTTCTCGCGTGCTACGCCGTTGAATTCATCAGCAAGCTCGCGAGCAACGCGTTCGGCTTCGGCATTGCCGGCCGGAAAGAACACAGTAGTCTCTGGCAGGACATCGTCAGCGAAGTTACCCACCTCGCCCAGTTCGCGGCCGTCAGCACGCAGGCGGTCGGAGACATCAGCCGCCAGGCCCTGGGTAACAGAGTTATTGAGCACGTTAATCTTCAACGGTGCGGGCGCAGCAGCGTTGCCGGAGCCAGTGCTTCCCGATGCCCCCTCGCGTTCTTCACCTTCGCGCTCAGCATCGGCGGGCTGGCCTTCGTTCTCAGCACCCTCTGCTCCTTCAGCCCCGGCGCCCTCAGCACCCTCGTTGTTTTCAGGAGCGATCGCCTCCGCGGACTGCTGCGCGGTATCAGCACCAACGGTGCCTGGCTCCGGCGCATTTGCATCGCCCGCCTGCTGCTCAGATTGCTGGCTGGTGTCTTCAGCCGCCTGCTCAGAACCATTATCTTGGGTAAAGGCGTAGAGCGCCCACAGGCCGAACATGACGGCGACGACGATTAGCACCATCGCAAAGCCGCGCAACGGCAACGTGGTGCCAGCAGCAGTGCCACCTTCAGCGCCGTCAGATGGTTGGGTAGGTTCTTGTGCGGAATTATCTACAGTCTCATTAGTCACATGAGTAACACTAATGCTCAGGTTGAGGGTTTCCGTGTGCGGCACGCCGAATATCCTCGCGTTCTCCACGTTTTCTCAACAGTCTTTTCACTAACACCGGGTTATAAGCCAACGCAGCCGGCAGCTCAACAATCACATTGAGCCGTTGGTGGTAGCGCACCGGCGAAATATCCAGCTCAGCGCGAATCGCTTTTTCTTTCAGGGCGATGGTTTTCGGTGCGCGCGCCTCAAAGTCCAGGATCTGCTGATCAATCGCGCTCAAATCATTAAGCCCGTTACTGTTGTGTGCGCTAGTCATGCCTAAACTGTATGCCATGACTATCCGCGCAATTGTGATCCACGGCGACCCTGTTCTTCATAACCCCACTGAACCAGTCACCGAACCTATTGATTCCCCTGAACTGCAAACCCTCATTGCAGATATGTATGAGACCATGGCCGCAGCCAACGGCGTAGGGCTTGCAGCCAACCAGGTTGGCATTAGCAAGCGCCTGTTTGTGTATGACTGCCCTGATGATGACGGCCACATGCACCGCGGCTGCGTTATCAACCCCGTGCTGGAGACCTCAGAGATCCCAGAGACCATGCCAGCCGATGACGGCAGCGAAGACGAAGGCTGTCTTTCCGTCCCAGGAGAGGGCTTTCCCACCGGCCGCGCGGACTGGGCAAAGGTCACCGGCCTGAATGAGAAGGGCGAGGACATAGAGGTCGAGGGCACCGGCTTCTTCGCGCGCTGTCTGCAGCACGAGGTCGGCCACCTGGACGGTTTCGTCTACACCGATACTCTGATTGGCCGTAACAAGCGCGCTGCTAAGAAGACCATTAAGGCCAATGGCTGGAATGTTCCGGGTTTGACCTGGCTGCCCGGCGAAGGCGCCGATCCTTTCGGCCACGACGACGAAGATTAAGACACCACATCATTATGGCTAAGGCATTTCGCTCCGATCCCATCCACGTCGATGACCGCGTTGTTGCGCGCCGCAAATTTAAAGGCGGCGGGCACAGCGATGTCATCGGTCATGTCGTGGCGGTTGAGCCCCTGACCATCCGCCCGCAGATGGTCGGCGGGTTCCCGTCCGCGTTGCCGGAGGTTATCATCCCGGCCGTTGAGCTCTACGTGGTGAAGAAGCTTTCGCCGCGCACGGTGCGAAATTCCGATATCCGCCACGTTGAGGTCGCCTCCGCGCTGTCCTATCAGGGTGCGCACAACCAGTGGACGTCCAATGGCCAGTGGTTCATGCGCTCCGGTGATGGCACCACCATGCGCACCAATTCTGCGGTTCCTCTGGGCCCATCCGCGGGCTTTGAACCAGCACCAATAGCGGAGATGATGGCCTTTTACGCCAGCCACAACCAGCCGTGCGTCCTGCTGGTTCCAGAGCGCATTGGCAATTCAGCATTGAAGCTGCCGCACGAGCACATCGATGTGGAAAAGATCGTCATGACCCGCGAGCTGGGGGATCTCAGCGACATCACACCTTATCTCGATGAGGGCCTAGACGTGGACATCACCAAGACCGCAACGCCCGAGTGGTTGGACATCTCTGACCACGCAGCACGTGATCTTGCGACGCAGTCGCCTGCCGATGCCACCCTCGCCTTCTTCCACACCGCCCTGGGCGCGGTACTTCGCGCAACAATCACAGAATCCGATGACGGCACGAAGTGGCTGGGCATCGCGTGCGTGAAGGTAGATGAGTCAGCGCGCCGCCAGCGTCTAGCAGCGCGCCTAGTTTCCGCCGCGCTGAAGTGGGGTCAGACCGAAGGCGCGGACAAGGCGTACCTGCAAGTCAGCCTCGGTAACGATGGCGCGGTGGCCCTGTATGAAAAATTGGGGCTGCTTGAGCACCACCGGCATCGCTACATCAAGGTCAATCCAGGTAACCTGTAAATCATGCGGATAGCCACGTGGAATATTAACTCGGTACGTACCCGCGGGGAGCGGGCACTAAACTTATTGGACAAGCACAACATTGATGTGTTGTGCCTGCAAGAAACCAAAGTCGCCGATGACAAATTCCCCCGCGCATTGTTCGAGGACGCCGGCTACCACGTGGTTTTCCACGGCCTTAACCAGTGGAACGGTGTCGCGATTGTCAGCCGCGAAGAACCCACAGAGGTTTTCACCGGCTTTCCTGGCCAGCCGGGTTATCACAATGATGAAGCCACCGAGCAGGCACCTGAGGCGCGTGCCATGGGCGCTGTTATTCGCGGCGTAGAAATCTGGTCGCTCTATGTCCCCAACGGCCGCGAAATCACTCAGCGTCACTATGACTACAAACTGGACTTTCTCTACGCCTTAGCCCGCTACGCCGACGGTAAAAAGCGCGAGAAGCTGCTGCTGACCGGTGACTTCAACATCGCTCCGCGCAACGAAGATGTCTGGGACCTGGAACTATTCCGCGGCAAGACGCACGTCACCGAACCTGAGCGCGCTGCCTTCCAGCGTCTCGAAGAAGCAGGACTGTCCGAGGTCACCCGCCAATTCACCGAAAAAGACCGCTGGACCTACTTCGATTACAAGTCCCTGCGCTTCCAAAAAGACGAAGGCATGCGCATCGACTTCCATCTGGCCACCCAGCAACTGGCGGACAAGGTCACCGGTGCCGGTGTCGACAGGAAAGAACGCGCCGAAAAAGGCACCTCAGACCACCTCCTGCTGTGGGCAGATTATGACCTGCCCGATTTCGACTCCGTCCGTTAACACATTCCTATGTCCCCATTTTTGGATCTAAGCGCTTGGCAGATGGCGTTTTTCGTCCTCGACTACGCCATCAAAATCTTTGCCATCGGCTTCGTCCCCGAAGGCCGCCGCCCCTCTTCATCAACAGCTTGGCTGCTCGCAATTTTGCTGCTGCCATTCATCGGCCTGCCCTTGTTCCTGCTCATGGGCTCGCCGCAAATCAACCGGCGCCGCCACCGCATTCAGCAAGAAGCCAATGACGCCATCGACGACGCCCACAAGGACGTCACCGACCACCCCTTCGAAGAGCTCGAAGCGGAAGTCGAATCCATCATCAAGCTCAACCGACACCTCACCGGCTTCCCAGCCGTTATCGGACACAACCTCGGCATCCATGCCGATTACCGCAAGTCAATCCAAGCCATGGCCGATGCCATCGACCAAGCGCAGCGCTACGTCTACGTCGAAATCTATATCACCAGCTGGGACGAGACCACCGATCCTTTCTTCCAAGCACTCGCCCGCGCGCGTCAACGCGGCGTGGAGGTGAAGTTCCTCTTCGACCAAATCGGCAGCCTCAAATATAAGGGCTACCGCACACTCGGCAAGCGACTCAGTGAAATCGACGTGGACTGGCGCCTTATGCTGCCACTGCAGATTCACAAGGCGCGTTTTCGCCGGCCTGACCTGCGCAACCACCGCAAGCTGGTTGTCATCGACGGCGAGCGCGGATTCATCGGCTCGCTTAACCTGATCAAACGCGAGTACAAGACCACCGACCGCTACTGGATTGATTACATGGTGGAGCTCACCGGCCCCATCGTGGTCTCCTTGCAGGCGGTCTTTGCTGTGGACTGGTACACCGAATCTGGCGAGTATATTGAGATGCTCACCGAGCTCGAAGACACCGGTGAGACTCCCGATACCAACTATGTGCAGCTCATTCCATCCGGGCCCGGCTATTCCACGGTGCCAAACCTGCGCATGTTCATCTCGCTTATTCACCACGCGAAAAGTCGGTTGATTATCTGCTCGCCGTATTTCGTGCCGGATGAATCACTGCTCGATGCCGTGACCACCGCCTGCTACCGCGGTGTGCGTGTGGAGCTTTATGTCTCCCAGCGCGCCGACCAGTTCATGGTCGACCACGCGCAATCTTCCTACTACCAGTCCCTGCTGGAAGCCGGAATCCACATCTACCAGTTCCCCAAGCCTTTTGTGCTGCACTCCAAGTTCGTGCTCGCCGACCCCGATGCCGGCCGCGCCGACCCAGAGGAAACCGATGAAGGCATCAGGCTTAAGTCCCACCCACTCGCCGCCTTCGGCTCCTCTAACCTGGACATGCGCTCATTCGGCCTCAACTATGAGTCCACCATGCTGGTTGCCCAAGGCGACCTCATCACCGAATTCAACGAGCTCGCCGCCAACTACCGCGCCGTCTCCCACGAGCTCACGCTCGAAGAGTGGAACAAGCGCGGCTTCTTCCGCCGCTACATCGATAACGTCATGCGGCTTACCTCCGCGCTTCAGTAACCACTGCTATCGCAGATGGTTACTGAAGCGAGTAGAAGCAGGTTGTTACTGAAGCGAATAATAGAAGCTCGTTTCAGATACTCGTTACAGCGAATAGACGCTGCGTCGACTAATCGCTGTAGCCCCGGGTGGCAAGCAGCGCGCCGCAGCCGGAGATGAGGATGCAGATAAACATACCGATGCTCATCGTCAGCGCCGTGTTGCCGCCCAAGCCCATGATGGGCCCGACCGCAGCAGCGAGCACAGACTGGCCGAAGCCCATGATGGCGGTGACAGACCCGGCGCGCTCACGCATGACACCGGTAGCCATGGCGGTCGAGTTGCCCATGATGACACCGTTCGGCGAGACGCACAGCAGCAGCGCGAGCATCAGCCAGCCAACGCCAGCACCGCTCATCGCCACGATAAACAGCAAGACGTTGCCGGTGACAGCCATCGCAACGCCACCGAGCAGCATCTTTTTGGTGCCTAGCTTGTCGATGTAGCGCGAATTCACAAAACTACCCACGCACATACCGGCAGCATTCAGGGCGAACGCTGCGGCATAGGCACGCGGGCTAAACCCGAACTCGTATTGGAAGACGAACGCGGAGGCGGCGATGTAGCAAAACATCGACGCGAACGCGAAGGCCATGGAGGTTAAAAATCCCCAGAAGCGCAAGCTCTTGAGCACGCTGGCGTAGTTGCCCAGCACGCGCCGCAGGAAAGCCCCGCCGGCGGGGCTTTTTCCGCCGGTCTCCGGCACGATGAGCAGCACGACCAGTAGCTGCGCTGCGTGCAGTGCGGTCAGCACCCAGTAGATACCGCGCCAGCCAATAGGCTCAGCCAGCAGACCACCCGCAATCGGCGCAATCGCCGGCGCGATGGCCAAAATCGCCATCAGCATGGAGAAAGTCTTCGCGGCTTCCCGGCCGAAGAGCAGGTCGGGCACCATCGCGCGGGAGAGCACCACGCAGGCGCCGCCGCCGAGACCTTGCAGCACACGCGCGATAACGAACACGGCAATACTTGGCGCGAGTGCCGCCATGGCTGAGGCGACCAGCGCCACTATCGCACCACCGATGAGCAGTTTGCGCCTGCCGATGGCATCCGAAATCGGGCCCACCGTCAGTTGGCCCACGGCCATGCCGACGAAGAATCCCGACAAGGTCAGCTGCACCACGGAGTCAGGTGCGTTGAATTCCTCGCTGATTGCCGGCAGCGTAGGAAGATACATATCCGTCGCAAAAGGCGCTGTTGCGGACAACAGCGCCAGTGCGAGAAGTAAAGAGATTGCCATCTATGCGTCTCGTTTGACCAACATAACTACACCCACAATCCAGGCCACCGCAGCCCACGCCGCGAAGACCAGCGCGGATCCCGTGTTGGAATCCCAGAGGGCATTATCAACCGGACCATCCATGATCCAGGTGTTTAGCGCGCTAAACGGCATGAAGTACACAATGTCCTCACCGATCTTGGGAATCATTTGCACCATCGAGTCCAGACCCAAGTGCAAGATCAGGGAGATAGCCACCGCACCGGTGGTCTGGCGCATGATCAGACCCAGGCCTTGGCCGAAGAACACCAGCATGGCCATACCCAGTGGGAAGACCCACAAGGCGCGCTTGGTGAAGTCATCGAAAATTTCGAAATTTTCACCCATCTCGCCGCCCAGCGTCATCTTCGCCATCACCAAGGTACTCAGGATTCCCAGCACCACGAGGATGGCAGCAATAATGCTGTACATCACCGCTTTGACCAGCGCCACCATGGCACGGTTGTGATTCGCCATGTAGGTATTGGTCTGCACGCCGAAACGGTATTCGGTGGTGATGATCATGACCGCTTGGATGAGCAGCACGGGCATCGCCAGGGTGTAGACCACCGTGAGCAGCGTGGACGGAGGCAATGGAATCTGCATATCCGCCGGCTGCGAGTTGGTAGTCAACGTCATAATCAACGTCCAGCCGATAGCGAGGACGAAGAACACAGCCGTGGTCCACCACACCGAGCGAGTGGAAAAGAGCTTGGTCAGCTCTGAGCGGAAAGTATTAAGAATCATTTTGTTCCTTTCCAGCTGGAGCTTCAGCGTGGTACTGCACAGAATCACTGGTCATGTCCATGAACGCGTCCTCCAAAGAAGCGCGCTTGAGTGTGAGCTCCGTCAGCGGCACGCCGACTGAGTAGGCCAGGTTGCCCACAAAGTCCGTGGACTGCTCCGGAATAATCAGCGTCTCGCGGCCTTCTTCATCCTTTGATGTTGAAAACTCCACGCTTTCTTCCTCGAGCGCGCCGGAGAACTCTGTAAGGAAATCAGTACGCACAATAACGTTCGATGCCGAGTGTTCCTTCACAAAGTCATAGGTCGGCTGGTCAGCAATCAGCTGGCCACGACCGATGACCACCAAGTGGTCCGCGGTCAGCGCCATCTCCGAGAGCAAGTGCGAAGAAATCAGCACCGTGCGGCCCTCTGCTGCGAGTGCACGCACCAGCGAACGCACCCAGCGAATGCCTTCCGGGTCCAGGCCGTTGACTGGCTCGTCCAGAATCAAAATCTCCGGATCCCCCAACATCGCGCCGGCCAGGCCCAGACGCTGACCCATACCAAGAGAGAAGCCGCCGGCTTTCTTCTTGGCCACATCGCTCAAGCCCACCAGCTCGAGGACCTCATTAACGCGCGAGGTCGGAATGCCGTTGGACTGCGCCATCCACTTCAAATGCGCTGCCGCCGAGCGGTTAGGGTGCACCGCCTTGGCATCGAGCAAACAACCGATGGTGCGCAACGGGTTCTTCAACTTCGAATAAGAGGTGCCATGAATGAGCGCGTTACCTGCGGTTGGCTCATCAAGTCCAACAATCATGCGCATGGTTGTTGATTTGCCCGCGCCGTTTGGACCTAGAAACCCAGTAACTTTCCCGGGCTTGACTTCAAAAGAGAGGTCATCAACCGCACGGACTGACTTGTATTGTTTCGTCAATCCTTGTACTTCAATCATGCGACCAACGTTGCCATAAAATGCCCGGCCATGACCATGTGCCCCACCATTTACCCCTTAAATTAGCGGCTCAATTAATTGCCTAATCCGCGGCAATGCCTGCCGAAAAGGTGTCAGCAGTGGAAGGTCTTCTAATTCCTCAATCAGCACCCACCGCAGCTCATAAGATTCTTCATTCGCTGTGGTAGAAAGCATTTTTCCATCTTTGCTACGCGCAATAACGGTGGTATAGGTCCAGCCACCTGGTAGCCCTGCTGCCGCATCAAAAGGGCCAGCGGTGACCTCCGCGCCGACTACCTCAATGTGTTCTGGATCAATTGCACATTCTTCTACCGTTTCGCGCACTGCCGCCTGTTCGACGGTCTCATTCAAGTCGCGTGCGCCGCCGGGAATACCCCACGTATCCCCAAAATTGGTCCACGCCGCACGGTGCTGCATCAGCACCATCGGGCCGCGGTCGGATGAAGCTACAAGAAACAATCCAGCCGCACCGTAGCGTCCCCACATCCGGGCGCCACCCGGTCCAGCTGCCCAACCATCACCGTTTGTGTGTAGCGATTGCCTTCCTGCCATAGTTCTACATCCTACGCGAGCACCGTTGACCCGCGAGGAAAGTCACATAAGTCCCAACGTTCACAAAAAATCGCTGCGGTGGGTGGAATATCACACTTTGATTGCGTTAGTCTTAAGCAATGACCGTTAGGCGGGATATACAGCAGATTGAGGAGGGAATCTCCTCTGGTGGTTCCGCCGATCCTGGCGCTCACGACCACTGGTTGGATGAGGTCACCGAACCCTCAAATCCTGTATTTAATCCGGCGACGCACCTCGCGTTGTCCACCTTTGCGGGCCCGGCGCGGATGATTCGCCGCATCTGGAATTTCATGACCACCACCCCAGGTCGCATGTTTGCTGTCACCGTGTTGCTGTCGGTCGCGATTGCCGCCGCGGGTGTTTCGATGTCTAATTCCTCGGCCCAGCGCCAAGACGACCTCGACAGGCTACTCACGGTCACCGAGCCCACTGCGAATGCCGCGCACAATTTGTACACTTCCCTCTCCCTCGCGGACACCGTCGCGTCGACGGGATTCGTGCAAGGTGGCGTCGAGTCATCGACAAGCCGGCAAAAGTACAACGAAGCCATTGACCGCGCCGCCGTCTCCGCCACCCAAGCCGTGCAAGGCGCCGGGGCAGATGACCACGAAATCCGCCAGCTCGTGCAATTCATCCAGCGCGAGCTGCCCGTCTACACCGGCATGGTGGAAACCGCGCGCGCCAACCACCGCATGTCCAATGCGGTGTCTGCGGCATACATGTCGAATGCATCGGCAGTCATGCGTGAAGAAATTCTGCCCGCTGCCTCCCGGCTGTTTACCATCACCTCCGGCAAAGTCGCCGATGAACAACGCAGCCTGACCGCGCCGCAATGGGTGCCACTATCCGGCCTGTTCGCGGCAGTATTCTTCCTGCTGTTGTCACAATGGTGGCTGTGGCGCGTTACCCGGCGCCGGCTCAACCGCGGTTTTGTCACCGCAACCTCGCTGATGGCACTGGCTATCTTCTGGGTCTCCATCGCGAATGTCGCCACCTGGACCGCCGGCTCCCAAGCTTTCGAGGAAGCCTCCAACCCGTGGAGCTCCCTAACTGCCTCGCGAATTGCCGGCCAGCAAGCCCGCACCGCCGAAACCCTGGCGCTGGTACGCCGCGAATCCGACACCGCCTCCGTACCGTTTAGCCAGGTTGAAACCTCCATCCGCGAGGCACTGCAAGAATTCGAAGCCACCGCCTCCTCCGACACAGAGGATTTGAGCAGCTCCCAGATTGCCGTGAACACCGCGCGCGAGTCCTTGACCGCGTGGAGCGAAACCCACGATGAATTTGTCTCCGCGCTGCGCACCGGCCGCTACGATGACGCCTTGCACTTAGCCACCGCGCCGAACCCGGATGCCGGTGAGGAAGCTACCGCGGCATCGGCGTTTAACGCGTTGGATAATGCGCTGACCAAGCTGATTGCGGATTCGCGTGAAACCATGCGCGCGTATATCTCCGACGGTTTGGCCGCTATGACCTTTGTGGCCTCAGCCGTCATGGTGCTCACCGTGCTCGCAATTTTCGCCGTGTGGCTGGGCATTCGCCCGCGTCTGCAGGAGTACCTCTAATGAAAACTTCACGCGCTATCTTCGCAGCACTTCTTGCCACGTCCTTGACGCTGACCGCGTGCGTGTCCCGCGACGCCGAAGAACTCCCGCCGGACCCCGCGCTACAGCAAGACGAAGAAACCAACGAGCTGCCCCGCGCCATGAACTCCGACCCGCTGACCGCGCCGATTGCCGGCCCGCCGCTTCCAGTGGGCTCCCGCTGGATTCCGGCATCCGAATACACCCCGGAAGAAACCAACTTCGACGCGGAGCTGAAAGGCACCTACCGCCCCGATGACAAAGATCCGGAAGAACGCGTGCCGAATATCATCGAGCGCGGTCGGCTAATTGTCGGCGTGGACCAGTCGCACAACCTTTTGTCTTACCGCGACGCGGCCACGGGTGAGCTCCAGGGCTTTGAAGTTGACTTGGCTTATGAAATCGCCGAGGACATCTTTGGGGATCGCAACCGCGTGGACTTCCGTTTCCTCGAATCCGCTGAGCGCGCCCAGGCGCTGGCCAACGGCACCGTCGATATTGTCATTCGCACCATGACCATTACACCCGACCGCGAAAAAGACATCGCGTTCTCCCAGCCTTACATGGCCACTGACACTCGCATGCTGGTGCTGACTAGCTCCGGTATCACCTCCATCCGCGAAACCTCCGGCCGCACGATTTGTTCTGTCGAAGGCTCTACCGCGCTGGATAAAATCACGGACTTCGCGCCGAATTCTAACCTACTCATCACCCGTTCCTGGGGTGACTGTCTGATGTCGCTGCAGCTCGGGCAGGCTAATGCGGTCATCGTGGATGACACGCTGCTGTCCGGAATGATGGCGCAGGACCCCTACTCTTCCATCGTCGGCGAAGTGCTGGATACCGAAATGTATGGCATCGGCGTGCGCCAGCCAGATCAGCACTATGATTCGCGCGGACTAATCCGCCAGGTCAATTCCACCCTCGACCGAATCCAGGACGATGGCACCTGGCAATCGCTATTTAATGAATGGTTCGGCGAATACCTGCCCACGCCGACGCTTCCGGCACCCACCTACATCGATGAAGATACCGATGAAGATAGTGATGAAGAGGACGAGTCATGACTCATAACTTCTCTGATGATGAACTCAACTACCTCGACCCCGCAAAAGGCAAGGAACAGCCGGGCACCGAGGCAGTCGCCTTCGACCCCTTCGCCGATGATGACGAAGAGGAAGTCAACACCCCGGCCGCGGCAGAAGCAGCTGCTGCCGATGCCGAAGAAGAGCGCGACGATGTAGAGATTGAGGCGCTGTTGAAGCAGGTGGGGGCATCGGAAGGCGCTGCTGCGACCGAAGCCGTAGCTTATGACCCGTTTGCTGATGATGAGCTCGAGGACGAAGACGAAGGCACCTCCGCCGTTGCCTTTGACCCTTTCGCCGATGACGATGATGATACGGATGAGGACTCCGAAGAATCTTTCACCGGCTCCGACAACATTGCAGCACTTATTAAAGACCTCGGCGTGCTGCGCGATAGGCGCGAAAAACGACGTGGGAATGCCTCGGCGTTGATTGACACCTCGCAGCGCTCCCGCCAGCAGGCGCTGGATACTTTCCGTGAGCTGCGCCTGGCCGCGCGCACCAACCGCGAAGTCGCCGACGGCATGGTGTCTTTGCCTTATGTGGTCCCCACCGACCCCGAAGACGCCCTGATGGACCCGACGGAGGCCATTAAAGAAAAGAAGCTAGCACCGCCGCAGCTTAAACCCGGCGATATTGTGGCCAGCCAGTATGAGATTTTGGGCGTTATTGCCCACGGCGGCATGGGCTGGATTTACTTGGCCAATGACCACTTCGTGTCCGGACGCGTGGTGGTGCTCAAAGGCATGCAGGCGCACAAGTCTGCCGATGAAACCGCAGCCGCCGAAGCCGAACGCGAATTCCTGGCGGATATTACACACCCGGGCATCGTGAAGATTTTTAACTTCATCGACGACGCCCGCGTGCCCGGCGGGTTCATTGTCATGGAGTATGTCGGCGGGCCTTCGCTGCGCAAGCGCCGCAATGCGCTGCCAGAGCGCCGACTGCCGTTTACCATCGCGATTGCCTACATCCTGGAACTGTTGCCCGCGCTGGATTACCTGCATTCGCGCGGCGTAGTCTATAACGACCTCAAGCCGGACAACATCATTGTCACCGAGGACCAGATCAAGCTCATCGACCTAGGCGCGGTGTCTGGTATCGGCGCATTTGGCTACATTTACGGCACCAAGGGTTTCCAGGCGCCGGAAGTCCCCACGGAAGGCCCGTCGGTCTCCAGTGATATTTACACCATCGGCCGCACGCTCGCGGCGCTGACGTTGAAGCTGCCGCACGAAGACGGCGTGTTCTTGCCGGGGATTCCCAACCCCACCCAGGAGCCGCGTCTGCGCCGGCACGTGTCTTTCTACCGCCTGTTGCAGCGCGCCACGAACCCGGATCCGAAGAAGCGTTTCAAGGACATCAGCGAGATGCGCACGCAGCTCTACGGGGTGTTGCGCGAAATCATTGCTATCCGCGATGGGATTCAGCATCCGGCGCAGCATTCGTTGTTCTCGCCGGCGCGTTCGACGTTCGGCACCAAGCACTTGGTGTTTCGCACAGACCAGCTTATCGATGGCATTGAGCGCACCGTCCGCATCACCGCCCCCGAGGTAGTCTCCGCACTGCCGACGCCGCTTCTAGACCGCGACGATGTGGGTGCCGCGTTGCTGCAGGGCTATTCCTACACCGAGCCGCAGGAAGCGTTGGAGACGCTGCGCCAGGCGATGCAGACGGTGGAGTATGAAGAATCCGCCGAGATTCCATTCGGCGTTGTGCGTTCCATGCTGGACTTGGGATACACGGGCCAGGCGAAGCAGTGGCTGGAAAAGCTCGAGTCCCGGCTGGGCGAAGATTGGCGTTTCCAGTGGTATTCCGGTGTTACCCAGCTGCTGTTGGAAGATTTCACGGCCTCTCAGCTGCACTTTTCTAACATGCTGGAGATTCTGCCGGGCGAGGCGGCACCAAAGCTGGCGCTAGCAGCGGTCAATGAGCTGCTTTTGCAGTCGATGGGTTACTCCGAGCAGCAGCTTCTGGAGCCAGCCGTGGCACGCGCGTGTGCAAATATTACGTCCAACCTGTACGAGTTGGACGATGAATACTTCGTGGATCAGACCATCTGGGAGCACATTTCCTCAGACCCGAAGCGCATCCGCTTTAACTCGCTGCGCCTGTACGGCACGGTGTGGGCCACCAACCCGACGACGGTGTCCTCAGCCTTTGGCCTCGCGCGCCTGCTGCGCGCGGAAAACCAGGTGGAGATGGCCGTGGCAACGCTTGACCGCGTGCCCAATGCCTCGCGCCACCAGCGCATGGCGCGGTTGACCACGATTGTGCAGCTGATTTCCCAAGACGTCAACGAATCCCGCGTGCGCCGTGCCGCGCGCCGCCTGGAAGAAATCCCGACGAATGAGCCGCGCTTTTTGCAGATCAAGATCGCGGTCATCACCGCGGGCTTAAGCTTCCTGCGCGATTCCAAGCTGCAGGCAGCCGCCTCGCCTAATGACCTGTTCGAGTACGCGTTCACAGAGCGCGGCCTGCGCTACGGCCTAGCCGATACGCTGCGCGCGCTAGCCCGCCAGGCACCATTTAGCCGCCACCGCTACGCGCTGGTGGACCTGGCCAACCAGGTCCGCCCGGTTACAACGTTCTAGTCAGCTAAAGCTTCCTAGAACGGGCTTCAAACGATTCCTCGCTCTTCCCGGCGCGAGCGTTAGCGAGCGCCAGCTAGCGCTGCGGACTTCTGCGCGATGGCCAGTTCCTCATTGGTGGGAACCACCAGGACTTTGATGGTGGAGTCATCCGTGGAAATCACGCGCGGCTCGCTAGAGCGCACCGCGTTGCGCTCCGGATCAATTTTGATGCCGTAGACCTCCAGGTCAGCCAGCGCATCCGCACGGACCTCGATGTCATTTTCGCCCACGCCTGCGGTAAAGCTAATCGCGTCCACGCGGCCCAGCGCAATCATGTAAGAGCCAATAAACCGGCGTAGCTGGTGAATGTAGATGTTGTACGCCAGCCACGCGTCTGAATCACCGTCTTCGATCATCTCGCGCAACGCGCGGAAGTCATTGACTCCCGACAGGCCTTTCACGCCAGATTTCTTGTTAAGCAGCATATCAATCTCATCGATACTCATCTTCGCCTCGCGCGCCAGGTGGAAGATGATGCCAGGGTCAATATCACCCGTGCGCGTGCCCATGACCAGGCCTGCCAGCGGCGTCAAGCCCATCGAGGTATCAATCGCACGGCCGTTGTGCACCGCGGCTGCCGATGCACCATTGCCCAAGTGCAACGTAATCTGCCGCGTGTGCTCCGGGTCGCGGTCCAGTACCTTCGGAACCTGCTGGGAGACAAACTCATGGGAGGTGCCGTGGAAACCATAGCGGCGAATGTCGTACTTCGACGCAACTTCATTGTTGATTGCGTACAGCGCTGCCGCTGGCGGCATGTGGTTGAAAAATGCCGTATCAAACACCGCCACGTGCGGCAGGTCCGGCAGAATCTCTCGTGCCACGCGAATGCCATCCAGGTTGGCTGGATTATGCAGCGGCGCTAACGGAATGAGGTCTTCGACCATGGCTTCAATTTGATCATCGATAAGCACTGGCTCCGAAAACAGCTTGCCACCATGCACCACGCGATGCCCCACCGCAACGAACTCCAGCTGGGTCGGGCCAACGCCCGCTTCATCGAGCAGCTCAAACGCGCGCTTCAGGCCCGCCGTATGGTTAGGAACTTCCAGTTCCTCGCGGGTTTTCTCACCCTTGACGGTGACGTTAATCGCGCCCGTTGGCTCCCCAATCTGCTCCACCAGGCCGGAAGCCAACGGCTCATCCGTGGCCGAGGACTGCGGATCTACAATCTGGAACTTGATCGACGAAGAACCCGAGTTAATGACAAGGCAATACATTATTGGCCTCCCACCTGGATCGCGGTGATAGCCACCGTGTTGATGATATCCGGCACCGTCGCACCGCGGGAGAGGTCATTGACCGGCTTGTTCAGCCCTTGCAAAATTGGTCCGACCGCCAGGGCATTGCCCGTGCGCTGTGCAGTCTTGTAGCCAATGTTGCCTGCCTCCAGGTCAGGGAAAATGAACACATTCGCGTGCCCCGCGACTTCGGAGCCCGGCATCTTCTTCGCAGCGACACCTGGGTCACAAGCGGCATCGAACTGCAGCGGACCGTCAACCTTGAGCTCCGGATCCAACGCCTTTGCCACTTCCACCGCCACAACCGCGCGCTCCACGTCCTGGCCAGCGCCGGAAGAACCGGTGGAATAAGACAACATCGCCACACGCGGATCGATACCAAACTGCTTCGCCGTGCGGGCTGAAACCACCGCAATCTCCCCCAGCTGCTCCGCAGTCGGGTTTGGATTCACGGCGCAGTCGCCAAAGGCCCACAAACGCCCGCGCATGACCATCAAGAAAATGGAGGACACAACTGACGCTTCCGGCACCGTCTTAATAATCTGAAACGACGGCTTAATCGTGTGCGCCGTTGTATGCGCCGCACCGGAGACCATGCCATCTGCCAACCCACGGTGCACCATCATGGTTGCGAAGTAGGAAATATCCTTCATCGTCTCTCGCGCTTGCTCCAAGGTCACGCCCTTGGACTTGCGCAGCTCCGCGAACTCCGCTGCGAACTCCTCTAGCAGCGGTGAGCGCGTGTGGTCCAGCAGCGTCGCATCATGCAGGTCCACGCCCAGCTGCGAAGCGCGCGACTCCAAATCCTCCGGGTCGCCCAGGATGGTCAACCGCACCACGCCCTTATCCAACAGCGCGCCGGCCGCCAACAAGATACGGTCATCCTCGCCTTCCGGCAGCACCACATGCGCGCCGATGCTCTTGGCCTGCGCCAGCAAATTGTGCTCAAAGACCGGCGCCGACATCACCGGCTGCACATTCAGGTTGATGGCGCGAAGCAACGCAGGGACATCGGCAAGCTGCTCTGGCGTAAAAACACCCGCCACCGTCGCGTGCACATCCTTAGCGTGCCGCTCCGCCAACATCGCCGCCCGGCCATGATCACGGGCAATAATCACCAGCGGCACACCCAACGCCGCGGCAACCACCGCGTCAAAATGCGAGTCCCCCGAGCCCTCAACCAACTTTGGGCCATCAGCCAGCGGCTGTGCAGCAACAATCTCTGCAACCTTCGGCGGCGCATCCGCCAAGCGCATCAGCGGAACCCCCGCCTCAGCGACCAACGCGGCCGTATCAATCTCTTCAAAACTCAAACCAAGCGCACTCAAAAGCGCCGAACGGGTTTCAGGCATAATTGGAAGTAGACCTTTCGTATCATGGCGTGAAGCAACGAGTTCAATCTTATCCGAGTAGCCCGAAGCGCACGTGAGAAACGAAAAGCTCACGGATTTTTATGCACCCCGCTCACACTGCCAATACACTGGCTAAACAGTGCCTGGCTGGCTCTAAAAGCCTAGGTGAGACGTGATAGTTACCACAGACGTAGCCTAATCTACAACGTAAACTTAAAACTTATTCGCAAATTCAAGGAGACGAACACCCCGATGAGCACCACCGCGGACATTCAAGCGTCCAATCAGCCAGCCCGAATCGCTGTCATTGGCTCCGGCCCAGCCGGCATTTACGCCTCTGACTTGCTGGTCAAGTCCAGCCTGGATGTTCAGATTGACCTGTTTGAGAAGATGCCGGCCCCCTTCGGCCTCATCCGCTACGGCGTAGCCCCTGACCACCCACGCATCAAGGGCATTGTGCAGTCGCTGCACAACGTAATGGAGAAGAACGAGATTCGCTTCCTCGGCAACATTGAGGTTGGTCGCGACATCACTGTCGATGAAATGCACGAATACTACGACGCGATCATTTTCGCGACCGGCGCTACCCAGGATAAGGCCATGGGTCTTCCTGGTGAGGAACTCAACGGCAGCTTCGGTTCCGCCGAATTCGTGGGCTTTTATGACGGCAACCCTAACTTCCGCCGCGACTGGGACCTCAGCGCCGAGTCCGTCGCTGTGATTGGCGTGGGCAACGTGTCTTTGGATGTCTCCCGCATCCTTGCGAAGACCGCGGATGAGCTGCTGGTCACCGAGATTCCGGACAATGTTTACCAGTCTTTGAAGACAAACAAGGCGAAGGAAGTTCACGTATTCGGACGCCGCGGCCCAGCGCAGGCGAAGTACACGCCGAAGGAGCTCAAGGAGCTCGACGAGTCCCCAACCATCGAGGTTATCGTCGCACCAGAAGACATCGACTACGACGCTGCTTCCGAGGCTGCACGCCGCGAAACCAAGTCCGTTGACTTGGTCTGCCAGACGCTGGAAAGCTACGCCATGCGCGAGCCAGGCGATGCTCCGCACAAGATTTACATCCACTTCTTCGAATCTCCAACCGAGATTGTGGGCGAGGACGGCAACGTTGTAGCAATCCGCACCGAGCGCACTCAGCTCGACGGCAACGGCAACGTCACCGGCACCGGCGAGTTCACCGATTGGCCAGTACAGGCCGTCTACCGTGCGATTGGCTACCACCCACAGCATGTCAACGGCGTACCTTTCGATGAAAAGAAGTCGGTCATCCCGAACGACGGCGGCCACGTCATCGACTCCTCTACCGGCGAATCCATTCCTGGCCTGTACGCCACCGGCTGGATCAAGCGTGGTCCAATCGGCCTGATTGGTAACACCAAGTCGGATGCGAAGGACACCACCACCATGCTGGTGGAGGACTACACGTCCGGCAAGCTCACCGCTGCTGATAAGCGCGACCCAGAGGACATCATTAACCTGCTGGAGACCCGCGGCGTTCCGGTCACCACCTGGGAAGGCTGGGGCCGACTGGATGCTGCTGAGCGCGCGGCTGGTGAAGAGTTTGAGCGCGAGCGCGTGAAGATTGTGGAGTGGGACGACATGGTTCGTCACGCTGGACCACAGGCTTAAACCTCAGCTCGGTTAGGCGCGGGAGACTTTGCGGTCTTCCGCGCTTTTTGCGTTTTCCTGCGTTTTTACCCCGGCCTGTGGATAACTAGGCCAGTTAGGTGACGCGTCAACGCAGTTATCCACAGGCTGGCGATTTGGGACTAGACGTAGTTTGCGCGTGCGGTTTAGGGTCGAAGACATGGACATCTTCCAAGTACTTTCGCAGTTTGCCGCCAACGGCGTGGCAGTCATGCGCCTGTGTCATGAGCGCAGCGCGTATGACATTGCGGGCTTGGGATTTTCGCTCTCGGAAGTGAAATCGTGGAAGCGTACCGGCAAGGCATTTTTGGCCTCGGCGGATTCGCCGCGGTTGCAGCGCGAGACAATCCCCGCGGCCGAGCGGGCGGGATTGAGCATTGCTCGCTTAACGATGATCAACCGCCACACCACCCGTCTCACCGCCCGCGGGCAAGCGTGGAAGTTGCGCGCGGAGCTTGTCGCGATGACCGGTTCGCATGAGGAAGTCAACGCCCATGCAACCGCGCGCGTGGCCGAGCTTTTGGGGCCAACGCCCAAGGAGCCCGGCATGCGCTTTAGCCGGCCCAAGGACGGCATGTGCACAGTTACCGTCACGGACACACAGCGGCGCATCACGGACTTTGAGAAGACGCTCGACGCCGTTAGCGAGGTCCGCGCTTCCAACGCGGCCCCAGGGATCCAAACCGTAGCCAAGAAGCGCTCGCGGGAGCTTTTAGACTCCTTGTGGGAGCATCTGGATTCAGGTGCCGGGCTTATGACGCCGGCGTACCGCACGGTGATTGCAATCGGGCTGGAAGACTGCGTGAAAGTTCTGCGTGGCGAAGGCAACGATGTCATCATCGCTCTTTCCGATGGCACCACCATGACCGGCGCCGAGATGCTCTCCGCGCTTATGGCCGGGCAGCTCGGCAGCGAAATCTTCGCCGGCTTGTTCCACCCGGTCCATGGCCCGGTGAATCTGTATTCGGCGCGCTTCGCTTCGGCGAAACAGCGCATCTTGGCCACCGCCGAAAACCTCGTGTGCCCGTGGCCCGATTGCAACGTGCCGGCCGATAGGTGCCAAGTCCACCACATCCACCCGCATAACCTGGGCGGGCACACCAAACCCACCAATCTGACCATGCTGTGCAAGTATCACAACGGCGTCAACGACGATAACCCCAACGCCCCACCGCGCAACGACCGCGTCCACCGCGAAGGCGGCAGGGTGCGCTATCGCAGCCCCGGTGGCCGGGAGCTAGAAAACACGCACCTCAACAGCTCACTCGGAGCGTTTGGCCTCATCTGATGCTGGCTTGGTTCCAGATTCAGTCCCAGCCGATGGCTCCGAGCCTGGCTCAGGCGTGGCTTCTGCCTGCTCATTAGCCTGCGCGTCTGCCTTCGCTTCAGCCTGCGCACCTGCCTGCCCGTCTGGCTGTGGCTCTGCTTCAGACCCGTCCTCAGACTCTGCCGGATCCGCGGCGGCGGGGACGGGCGCGGAACCGACGACGATTTTGGAGGCGGCGATGGCGGCGCGGTCGCGGGCTTCGGAGACATTGTCAGCCGTGGCCATGACCAAGCCCATGCGGCGACCCGGATATGCCGAAGGCTTGCCAAACAACCGAATATCCGTCTCGGCAACCTGCAGCGCGTCTTCCACGCCGGTGTAGGTGACTTCGGTGATTTCATCATTCGCGTGAATCAACGAGCTCGCGCCCGGCGAGGTCAGCGTGATGTCAATCGGCAGACCCAAAATCGAGCGCGCATGCAGCTCATACTGGGAGAAACGCTGCGTGGCTTCAGTCAGCATCGCCTTGTCCGACGGGCGCGGCGTGACAGAAGAGAAGTAAATATCATCACCGGCGACAAACAGCCCAACGGCGAAAATTCCACGGCCGCCCAGCTCATTCGAGATACGCGCCGCAACCGAACGCGCATTCTCAAACGCGCGCTGGCTCATACGCTTGGGCTGCCAGCACTCCACCAGATTGCCGCGGTCATGCTCATAACCAATCGGCTCCGAGAACCACGTGGCCAGCTTGCCGGTCTCCGGGTCAATGGAGCGCACCGCCATGATGATGACCTCATAGTCAAAATCAACGAACTGCTCCGCCACAACCCACGAATTCTTCGTGCCGCGGCGCACGTTATTCCACGCGTCCTTCAGCTGGTCTTTGTCCTTGACCAGCACGTGGCCGCGGCCCGAGGTCATCACATCAGGCTTCACGATGCAAGGAACACCCAACTCATCCACCGCCGCCTCTAAATCGGCGAAGTTCTCAACCACCTTGTAGGCAGTCGTCGGCAAGCCAATGCGCTCAGCGACCTCCCGCAACTTCTTGCGGTCGCGCGTAAGCTCACACGCCCGGGCGGTGGGAACAACGGTGACCGCGGAGTCATCGTGAAGCACCCGCAATGCCTCTGCCGCAACGCTTTCTACCTCCGGAACCACGAACTGCGGCTTGACGTGCTCAACCAAGTCAAGCACCGCCTGCTCATTATCGATATCCGCGGTGTAGCTAAAATGCGCCACCTGCTGCGCCGGCGATCCCTCGTAGCGGTCAACCACATGAACCTCCAGGCCCAAGTTCTGAAACGCCCCCACCAGGCCCTTAGCCAGCTCACCGCCGCCGAGCATCAGCACGCGGACAGCGTTGGACGTTAATGGGCTACCGATATAGGAATCCAAGGCTGCTCCTTACTTCTCATCCAACACGTCGTGGCGCACAATCGTCTGGTCACGCCCCGGGCCGACACCAATGTAGGACATGCGCGTGCCGGACAGCTCCTCCAAGCGCAGGACGTAATCCTGGGCCTTTTGTGGAAGCTCCTCGAAGGTGGTGCAGCCGGTGATATCTTCCTCCCAGGCTGGCATGGTTTCGTAGATTGGCTGCGCGTGGTGGAACTGCGACTGGGTCAGTGGCATTTCGTCGAAGCGCTTGCCGTCCACGTCGTAGGCCACACAGATTGGGATTTCGCCGATGCCGGTGAGCACGTCGAGCTTGGTCAGGAAGTAGTCAGTGAAGCCGTTGACGCGGGTGGCGTAGCGGGCAATCACGGAGTCATACCAGCCGCAGCGGCGGGTGCGGCCGGTGTTGACGCCGACCTCACCGCCGGTGACCTGGAGGTACTCGCCCCACTTGTCAAAGAGTTCGGTGGGGAACGGGCCAGCGCCCACGCGGGTGGTGTACGCCTTGATGATGCCTAAGGAGCTGGTGATTCGGGTTGGTCCGATGCCAGAGCCTACCGATGCACCGCCCGCCGTCGGGTTCGACGACGTCACGAATGGGTAGGTGCCGTGGTCAACGTCAAGCATGGTGGCCTGGCCGCCTTCCATGAGCACGTGCTTGCCGGCATCGAGTGCTGCGTTGAGCTCGAATTCGGAGTCAATGACCATTGGCTCGAGGCGGTCGCGGTATGCCAGGAAGTACTCGACGATGGTCTCAGGGTCGATTGCCTTGCGGTTGTACATCTTGACCAGCATTTGGTTCTTGATGTCCAGCGCGGATTCAATCTTCTGGCGCAGGATGGACTCGTCGAAGATGTCCTGGACGCGGATGCCTACGCGTGCGACCTTGTCGGCATAGGCCGGGCCGATGCCGCGTCCGGTGGTGCCGATGGCGCGCTTGCCCAAGAAGCGTTCCTGCACGCGGTCCAGGGTCTGGTGATAAGGCGCAACGAGGTGAGCGTTGGCGGAGATGCGCAGGCGGGAGGCATCGGCGCCGCGGGCTTCGAGGCCTTCGATTTCCTCGAAGAGTGCCTCGAGGTTGATAACTACGCCGTTGCCAAGCACGGGCACGGCGTTTTCGGAGAGGATGCCGGCGGGCAGGAGCTTGAGCTCGTACTTTTCGCCGCCGACTACCACGGTGTGGCCAGCATTGTTACCACCGTTGGGCTTGACCACGTAGTCCACGCGGCCGCCCAGGATGTCAGTTGCTTTGCCTTTGCCTTCGTCGCCCCATTGGGCACCGACGATAACGATTGCTGCCATGGTTATTCACTTCCTACATTTGAGGCTAAATACGCGTTAACTCTACCTTTATCGACGGGTGATAGTGTATTTAGCCATGCACGTCCATATTTTGCGGTGTGGTGAGGTAGAGATTCCTGATGTGGAGTTTTCGCAGGTGTCGGCTATTCCGACGCGCCAGGAGCTGAAGTCTATCGATGCCGCCGCGGCCGCTATTTTGCCCGAGGACCCCACGCCCTCATTGGATGAGATTGCCCGGCAGCCTGATGTCTCGCACTTGGGTGCGCCGCAGTTCGCGCCACAGCCTATCGATGATCCCTTGCGCATCATTGTTGTTGGCAACGACGCCGCGCTATCGGCGGTGCTTACGCGCATGATGCGCGCGGATTACATGTGGGCTGAGGTGGGCTATGTCCCTGCGTCTTCCGGTGGTGCGCCGCTGGCCAGCACTGCCGCGCAGAAGTGGAATATCCCAACCGACGTGGATGCAGCGATGCAGCTCGCGCTGGAAGGAGCGGTGCGCCCTGTGCCGTTGATTCGCAATGACACCGGTCTTGCCGTGGCTGGTTCTGCGACGGTCAGCTCGTGGGATAACGGGCCGATGATGGGTGAAATCATCGTGGATGACGCCACCATCGCGCGTGGTGAATCTACCAAGGACTCCCCCTTTGGCGCACGTTTGGTGCCGATGGTGGATGCGCCCGGTATCCTCGCCGCGACCGCTATTTCGCCGGTCGCTAACCCCCGCGCGCTGGGCCTGGATGTCACCGAGGACACCGCCGAGACCGGCCTTCTTGCGCGTTTTAAGCGCAAATTCGCCAAGACCCCGGAGCTAGGCCAGTTGGATCCATCCTCAGCACGCACGGGCCGTGCCCTGCAGGCTGGTGGCCCCGAGCTGCGCGTGATTGTCGATGGTGTTTCAGGCAAGCGTCCCGTTCAGCGCTCGACCTTCTACCGGCACTTGCGCGACCTGCAAATCATCCGCCCTGAATAGCGGCGCCTTTTATACTTCGGGCGGGAAGGCCGGGTGTTTGGAGGTCGGCTTGAGCTGCGCGACTGCGGATTCGCGCGACATGCCGCAGACAATCATCAGGTCAACTGCCACCGAGCGCGTCTGCGCGAGGATGGCATAGGCCGAGAGTACTGAGTGCTTATCCAGCACTTCGGTGCCGGATTCGGCGGCGACGTCGCGGAGGCGGTTAATGAGTGCAGGGATTTCCTGGGCCTCGATGACCTTGGTTTTCTTCTCATAGACGGTGGACAGGCCAAGCGCGATGTCGCCGAGTTCTTCGAGCAGCTCGATTTGTTTCTCGCTGACTTTATCCCCGTCCTCGCACAGCACGTCGGCCCGGCGCGCCAGCACCTGGACCAGGCGCACGCAGTTGCCCACGGGCTCCAGCAGCCGCTCAAAGGAGCGCAGTTGCCGGCGCGAGCTCCACATCAGAGGAGAGACGTTGGTGACTTCCTTGCCGGACTTGGCGGCCGCCAGCATGGAGTTAATTTCGGTTTGGGAGCCTTCGACGGCTTCCATCGCTTGGTCAATAACCGCGTGGTCTTTGTTGCGCAGCCCTTCAACGACATCGTCGAGGACCGAGGAAATAATAGCCAGGACCTTGGAAATCTCATTGCGCCCGTTGGTCAGCGGCGAGCTAGGTAGCAGCGCGATGGTCACGATACCGATGATGCAACCAATGAGCGCGTCGATCGCGCGGTCGAAACCAGCATTGGAGACATCGGGCGGTAATATCGTGGCAATCAAAATCGAGCCGATGACAATCTGGTTGCTCACCAGCACAGATTTTGTCAGCAGCGAACCAAGTATCAGCGCGACCAGCACAATCAGCGTGATCTGCAGCGCGCCGGTGTATCCGGTGGAGTGGAACAGCAAGTCACCCACCGCAACGCCCATGATGCCGCCGAACGCCATCTCAAAAGCGCGGCTCAAGCGGTCGCCGCCGGAAAGTCCGAGAATAATGACCACGGACATGGGGGCGAAGAACGGCTGTGGGTGGCCCACCAATTCGTGGGCCACCCAATAGGCCAGGCCAGCACCGATGGTGGCCTGGATGATGTACGGAAAGCGGGTGCGCACACGGTTGATGCGTGAGCGAAGCGAATGCTCAACAACCTGCAATCTCTCGCGGGTGTTGATCTTGCCGCCGTGCGTGCCTTTTCCCTTTCCTGCCATGTTCAACGAGCTTAGTCGAACAACTAGCGAAGGTTCTTACTTAGAACTTACTTAGAAACAGACTTGCCAACGGACTTCAGGTCTTGGCAGGACTCGATGATGCGCTCGGACATGGACTGCTCTGCCTTCTTCATGTAGGAGCGTGGGTCGTAGACCTTCTTGTTGCCTACTTCGCCGTCAATCTTGAACACGCCGTCATAGTTGCCGAACATGTGGCGCGCGATTGGGTTGGTGAACGCGTACTGGGTATCGGTGTCCACGTTCATCTTGATGACGCCGTAGCGCAGTGCTTCCTCGATCTTTTCCTTCTCGGAGCCGGAGCCGCCGTGGAAGACGAAGTCGAATGGGTTGGAACCAGCGGACAGGCCGAGCTTTTCCTCAGCGACCTTCTGGCCCATGTCCAGAATCTCTGGGCGCAGCTTCACGTTGCCTGGCTTGTATACGCCGTGCACGTTGCCGAAGGTTGCGGCCAGCAGGTAGCGGCCGTTTTCTCCGGTGCCGAGCGCATCAATGGTCTTCGCGAAGTCTTCTTCGGTGGTGTACAGGTTCGCGCCGGCCTTCGCCTCAACGCCGTCCTCTTCGCCGCCGACGACGCCGATTTCAACCTCAAGCACGATGTTCGCTGCCTTCGCCTTGGCGAGCAGCTCTTGTGCGATCTCCAAGTTTTCATCGATAGGAATTGCGGAACCGTCCCACATGTGGGACTGGAACAGTGGCAACTCGCCGCGGTCAACGCGCTCCTGGGAGATAGCGATCAGCGGGCGCACGTACTCATCGAGTACTTCCTTTTGGCAGTGGTCAGTGTGCAGCGCGACGTTGATGCCGTAGCGCTTCGCTGCCTCGTGGGCGAAAGCCGCCAGTGCCTGTGCACCAGCAACCTTGTTCTTCACACCCAGACCGGAGCCGAACTCGGCACCACCGGTGGAGAACTGAATGATGCCGTCGGACTCTGCCTCCGCGAATCCCTTCAACGCTGCGTTGATGGTCTCCGAAGAGGTGCAGTTGATTGCCGGGAACGCAAAGCCGTCCTTCTTGGCGGTGTCAAGCATTGCGTTATAAATTTCAGGAGTTGCAATTGGCATGAAATCTTCCTTCTTACGCGTGGAACGAAATGTCACCAACTAGTATGCCTGTGTGAAGCATTTTGCGCCGCCTGATCGGCTGTGAGATTAGCTTTGTTCCAAAGATCCGGCCACGCGCGCGGCCGCTTCCAGTAGCATCCAGCCCGACAACTGCACCGAAAGATCACGTTCGGCGATACGGATAACGCCGACCTTCTCGCCCAGTGACGTCGCACCCATGCCGTAGTTGTGGGGCAGGCGCGCATCAGCGGTCCAGTCGGTGCCGAAGATCGGCAAACCGTCTACTTCCAGGCGGTGCTCCCACACCGAGTTCGCCGAGGCTATCACCAGCCTGCCCGCCAATTTGCGGGTCGCGCGATTCGCTGGGGAATCCGCCGGCAAACGCACCGCCACGTCCGCCAGATAACGCACCAGGATGCCTTTAAACAGCCCGCCGTCGCCGTCGCCGGTGTCCCAATCAATCACGCCGGCAGGGGTTGCCATGTCCGATGCCACCGCCTGCACCAGGCCGCGGATGCGGGTGAGATAGCGCATTGTTTCATCGGCAAGCTCTGCGTCGCGGACTGAATCTATTTGCTCCAACGAGCCCACTCCGGCCTCTTCACGCAACGCCAACGCAATCTCCAAACACGCGCCCAGCACAACGCCTTGGCAATACGGGTGGATGTTACGCACCAGCTCCGGGCCGTCCATGCGCATGCGCATGCCGTCCATGATGAAACCGTCATCATCGACCAAATTGTCATAAATCCAGTCCACGATGTGCCGGGCCTCATCAATGCGGCCCATGCGCGCCAGCATGATTGCCGCAGGCCCATTGGTTGGCACGTTCAGGAAGGTCTCACCTTCGCGCCAGGGCAGCACGCCGAATGTCTTATCTCGGCCGTCCAGGATGTTGTTTTGCAGCGCCGGCAGCGCCTTCGGGCGCGACATCTTCGGCAGCTTCGCCACACGCCCCATCGCCAACGCGAGCCATAGTTTGTCATCGTAGTAACGGTTTTTGGTCAGCGCGGCGAGGTTGCGCCGCCGCATGCCGCGCAGGGTATCAGCAATGCGCTTGCGCCGTGTTTTGGTGTTGTTGCGCTGCGCCGCGTCCACTTGGCAATCCACGTAATGTGCCTGCCACCAGTAGTGCCAGTGCACAAACAGGCGCTCTTTGGACACGGGGGGCCAGCTCACGACGGCCAGGTTTGTGCGCGGCAAGGACCAGACGGCCGATGCATGGCGTTCGTAAATTGCGGCTTCAGCGAGGTCAGCGCGATGCGACCATTTTTCTTCCACGGCGGTATTATCACTCCTCGTGTTGTAATCGTTACAAAAGTTATATCACCATGCGCGCGATAAATCTGCGTGCTGGCGAATCCAGGCGTGCATGGCTATCCCCGCAGCTACACCCGCGTTAATGGAGCGAGTGGAACCAAATTGTGCGATGGAGCAGGTCATCTTGGCACTCGCCTGCGCTTCTTCGGTAACACCGGGGCCTTCTTGGCCGAAAAGCAGCAGGCAGCGCTCGGGTAGTTCGGCGGTTTCCAGCGGAACACTTCCGGGGGTGTTATCAATGGCCACCACAGCTAAGTCGTTCTCGCGTGCCCACTCCATCAGCTCACCGACGGAGTCGTGGTGCATCAAATGCTGGTAGCGGTCGGTGACCATTGCGCCGCGGCGATTCCAGCGCCGACGCCCCACAATGTGTACGGTATCCACGGCAAATGCGTTAGCGGTGCGTACCACGGTGCCGATGTTGGCATCGTGCTCAAAGTTCTCAATGGCGATGTGCAGCGTGTGCCTGCGGCTATCAATGTCAGCCACAATCGCTTCGCGCGTCCAATAGCGGTAGGCGTCAACAACGTTGCGGCGGTCGCCATCGGCAAGCAACTCGGCGTCATAGCGCTCATCGGTGGGCAGCTCGCCTTCCCACGGCCCGACACCGTGGCGGCCTTCATTCCATTCGGTAGGCCCTGTCATTTACAGGCCCAGGTCCGCGAGGTCGAGCAGGTAGCGGTATTCCAGGCCCTCTGCTGCAATAACATTAGCGGCACCGGTGGCGCGATCGACGACGGTGGCCACGCCAACCACCTCAGCGCCGGCTTCGCGCAGGGCAGCCACGGCGGTCAGCGGGGAGTTGCCGGTTGTGGTGGTATCTTCCACAACCAGCACCTTTTGACCCACAACATTCGCGCCTTCAATGCGGCGCTGCATGCCGTGCTTCTTTGCTTCCTTGCGCACGACAAACGCGTCGATGTCGCGGCCATCAGCGTGCATGATCGAGGTCGCCACCGGGTCAGCGCCCAGGGTCAGGCCGCCAACGGCAACGTAGTCCCAGTCGGAGGTCAGTTCACGCAATAGCTTGCCGATGATCCGTGACGCCTCATGCTGCAACGTCGCCCTGCGCAAATCCACGTAGTAATCAGCTTCCTTGCCGGAAGACAAGGTGACTTTGCCGTGCACGACGGCTAATTCCTTGACCAGTTCTGCCAGGCGGTTCTTTAGCTGTGGGTCCAAGCTCATGGGAAGTAGGGCCTTTCTGTTTTGCGGGTATGCAGGTTAATTATTCGGAATAGTCTTCAAAGATTGAAGCATCTGTGCCTTGTTGGCGGGTAATGCGCACATCGTTAGCGTTTTTCTGCGGGCTATCTGGGGTGTTGTCACCGATGGCGTCGACATCATCCGCGCCGATGTCATGCGCGGTGGTATCTTCTTCATTGAAGTCGCCGCGGGAGTCATCAATGGCGCGTGTCGGCAACACGATGGGTTCTTCGGGCCGCTGCACGGGCGGGTGTTCGAAGTGGTCAGTGACCGTGCGAATCGCCGGCAGGCCAGATAGCTCGACCGGCCCGGTGGGTGGTGCGGGCCGGGTGGGGTCGCCGTCTTCCATCCGCAGCGCATTGCTGGCTGAAGGTCGTGGTGGGAGGGTTCGTGCGGCATCGGCAAGCAAGGCAAGCGGGGCGAGCATGTCATCCCATACCTGCGAGAAGGCGTTTTTGGTGGTCTGGGCGAGCACCCATTCAGATTCCATCCAGATGCCGGTGACGTCCTTGGGCATGCGCTCGAGTGCGACGTTCACGCGGATATCGCGCATGCGCTGCGCCACGGCAGTATCGGTGGCAAGGGCTGTGAACTCTTCGGTGGAAAATGCCTCGAGCAGGTCCTCCGAGGATTCCTGCTGCAGCGCGCCATGGCGGCGAAAGTCAATGACTTCCTCCGATGCAGAGCCGGTGCGCATGGCCATGACGTTGACACCGCCAAGGTCCATGAGCAGCATTTCGTGGCCAAAGACGTTGCCTGCCACGATGTCTTTCGGCGACGCACCATTCGATGCCGCCCCGCGCGCCCACTCATCCTCGAGGTACTCATCAGATTTGAGGAACTCGAAGTTCTTGGCCTCCGCCCAGCTGCGTCGCTCGCGCTTGAACGCGCCCGGCAGCACCAGCCGCGCGTGATGCTCCGGCTCAGGCTTCGGCGCTGGTTCTGGCTCCGGAGTTGGCTCAGGTTCGAGTTCGGGCGCTGGCGCAGGTTCCGGTTCTGGTTCTGCGGTGAGCTCGGGCGCGGGCTCAGGCTCTAACGCGGGCTCTGATGCCAGTTCTGGGGTGGGAGCTACTGATTGAGACTCGGGCGCAGGTTCTAGCTCTGGGGCGGGCTGCTCCTGCTTGCTGGCAGCGCGCCACAAGACCACGGCCGCTGCGGCCGTGGCGAGGGAGAGAAGGAGAAGTACTGTAGCCATCGCCTTCCCACTTTACTGCGTGGGTGGGGATTAAACGTTGAGCGCCGTGCGGTCGCCGCGTTCCACCGGGTTTGATGGGTCCGCAGACCACTGGGACCAGCCGCCGACATAGTGGCGAGCACCAGTCAGACCAACCCACTCCATCGCGGCCAGCGCTAGGGCTGAGTGGTTGCCGGAGCCGGAGTAGACAATCGCGTCCTTGACATTGTCCGCGGTGATGCCGGCCTGGTTGAAGACCTCGAGGACTTCTTCCTTCTTCTTCCAGGTGCGGTCCGGGTGGTGCAGGTTGCGCTCAGGTACGTTGACCGCGCCCGGGATGTGCCCGGCCTTGAGGTCAAGGTTTTCACGGCGACCAGCAAAGCGGTTGGCTTCGCGGGTGTCAATGAGCAGGCCGGAGTGGTTCTTTACATCATTGAAGTTCGCGACCATGTGATGCTGCGGGTTTACCACCTGGTCGGATTCGACGGAGATATTGCCCGGACCAGTCAGCGTCGGCAGCTTATTGCGGCGCCAATTCGCCATTCCGCCATCGAGGATATGCACGTTCTCAACGCCAGCCCAGCGCAGAATCCACCAGGTGCGGCCGGCAAAAAGGCCACGGCCTTCGTCATAGACAATCACCGGGCGGTCACTGCGCAGACCCCAGTTATCAAAGTGCTTCTGCAAAAGCTTCGGATCTGGCATCGGGTTACGGCCATCGCGCGAGCCCGGAAGACCCGCGAGCGCGCCGGCGGTGTCACAGTATTGCGCGGTTGGAATGTGCAGGGACTGGAATTGTTGTTCGCCGTCATATTCGCTAGTTCCCCACAGCGAGGCTAGCAAGGTGTAGCGCTGACCTTGATGAATTGCTTCATTGAGGGCTTGCGGAGATACCAAAATACTCATGCAGCTCATTCTATAGTGCCTGGCTTCATCAGGCAGTGGATAACAAGAGGATGACAAATGTCATGGCGATGGGTGAAACCACGCCCTACCGGATGCACCTGCGTGGCAGAAGAATTAAAGCCATGACATCAACAACACAATCACAGCAAGTCTTGCAGGTACACAACCTGAACAAGACCTTTAAAACTGGAAAATCTGAACTCAAAGCAGTGGATAATCTCAACTTCCACGTCAACCGCGGCGAGGTCTACGGATTGCTCGGCACCAATGGCGCCGGCAAAACCACCACGCTGGAAATCATCGAAGGTCTCTCTCGCGCAAGCTCCGGCAAGGTTGCCGTCTTCGGCAAAGACCCCATCACCCACCGCAGCGAGGTCCGCCCGGAAATGGGCATCATGCTGCAATCCGGTGGCCTGCCCAGCCAGCTCACCGTCAAAGAGACACTGACCATGTGGCAAGGCACATGCACCCATCCCCTCGAAGTGGAGGACGTGCTTGGGAAGGTGGGAATGGAGCATCGGCAAGCAGTGCGCGTTGGCGTGCTATCTGGCGGCGAGCAGCGCCGACTAGACCTTGCCTGTGCCCTGATTTCCAACCCTTCGTTGTTGTTTCTGGATGAGCCGACTACCGGCTTAGACCCGGAGTCGCGGCGCAATGTGTGGAAGCTGCTGCTGGATTTAAAGGCCCAGGGAGTGACCATGGTGCTAACCACCCACTACCTGGAGGAAGCCGAGATTCTGTGCGACCGCATCGCGATTATGGACCAAGGTGTGGTGGCAGCCGAAGGCACCTTGGATGAACTGGTGGCGCGGGTGTCGTCTGAAATCGAGTTCACCGCTGATAAAGCCCCGGCTGTTGAGCGAGCAACGTTGCTCAGCGATGGCTCAAAGCACCTCATCTCCACCGACAACCTGGTGGGCGATACCTGGAAAGTCTTGAACTGGGCGCGTGAGAACGACGTGGAACTGCGCGGCTTCTCCGCCCGGCCAGCGACGTTGGAAAAAGTCTTTTTATCCATCGCAGACCAAGAAATTGCTTAAGGAGCAGCTCATGAAATTCTCCCGATATTTTGCACTAGCCAAGGCCGAGACCACTCAGTTTCTGCGCAACAAGACCTTGTTATCGATGGGCCTGATTTTTCCCATCGGTATCGGTCTAATCTCGCAGCAGCTCGCCCAAGGCGGCGAGGACCGTCTGGTGGCGGCAACCTCGATGGAAGTCTTCTTCCTCATTACTTTGATGTTCGTGCAGTACTACTCGGTACTGTCCATGGCAACGACCCGGCGCGACGAGCGGGTGCTCAAACGCCTGCGCACCGGTGAAGCACGCGATGGCGAGATTATGCTGGCGATTTCCACGCCCGGCGTGCTGCTGTCAGTGATTTTGACGGCGCTGATGATTGCGGTGCTCGCCGTGCAGGCCGGTGAGATGCCGAATTCGACGCTGCTGCTGTTTGTTGGTTTGGCGCTGGGACTTGTGATTTCGACGGCGCTGGCATTTTTGACCAGCCGCATGACCTCGAACGCGGAAGCAGCGCAGATGACGTCGCTGCCGGTGATGGTGCTGGCCATGTTGTCACAGTCACCGCTGCTGGCAATCTTGCCGGAACGCGCGCGAGAGATTTTGGAATTCACGCCTTTCGCGCTGATTGGGCAGGTGTCTTTCATCGACTGGGCTGGCGCGCCGCTAACAGAGCTCACAGCCGGTGGTGAGATTGCTGAGGGATTCGCGGTCTTTGGCGCTGCCGGCATACAGATTGCGGCGCTGGCAGTGTGGGCAGTCGTGCTTTCTGGGCTGTCGGTACGGTTCATGAAGTGGGAAACCAACCGTTAAAGCAACTTTTACAAACTTGCTTTAACGGTTAGAAGAAAACTTGCTTTAGCAGTTGGAAGAAGAGCACTAGGTAGCATGATTTTATGACTCAACTAGTCCCGCAATGGGTAGCGCGCATGGATAGCACGGAACGGTTCCAGGCTTATATGCGCGTCTCGCTGCATGTGTCCGTGGCGTTTTTGGCCGTGGTGCTGATAGTTCCGGCACTGTGGGAACCGCAGCCACTGTGGTTGACGGTCGCTGTGTTGGTTGTAACCGCAGCGAATCTAGTGCTGGTGCTGTGGTCCGTAGAGGAGTTGCCGGGGATTTCGCGGGAGCCTTCCGGGCGCTGGCCGCAACTGCGCCGGTGGGGCTTTGCCGCAGGTGTTGCCACGCTCGTGGTGTACGCCGGGCTGACGTGGTTGGTTGAGGTGGAGTCACCGGTGATGCTTGCCTCCGGGCTGGTGTCCGTGTTTTGTCTAGCCATGATTTACACCCCTACCCTGCGCTTTGGGCTGTGGATAACGGTGGCATTGGGTCTAGTTGGCGGATATCTGTTTCAGCTATCAACGTTTGCGGTGCCACTTGCCATCGCAGCGTTCACCGTGGTGCTGTGGGCAGCGGGCAAAATTACGCTGTGGTCAGTGCAGGTGGTCAATGAGCTCGACCGCAGCAGGGATTTGGAATCCCAGGTGCGCGTTAATCAGGAGCGGCTGCGTTTTGCCCAAGAGTTGCACGATAGTTTGGGCCAGCACCTAGCAGCGATGTCACTGAAGACGCAGCTGGCGCTGTCGCTCTACAAACGCGGTGATGGCCAAGTTGAGGAAGAGCTACGCGACTTGGAGGGTCTGATTCGGCTCACGCGCAAGGATTTGAATCAGGTGGTCTCTGGTTACCGCGAGGTATCGGTGGAAGATGAGATTGTCTCCGCCGGCAAGGTGCTTCGCGCCGCGGGAGTTGAAGTTCGCGTGAGCGGCGATGCCACGCAGGTTCCGCCGCACGTGCAAGAGACCGTGGCGTGGTTTATCAGAGAATCCGCGACGAACGTGCTCAAACATTCGCGCGCGACGTGGACGGAGATTTCCGTAGGGGCAGCGCAGGTGCGGGTGGTTAATGATGGGGCGCCGGAGAACATCGGCAAGCTGGGCGGGACCAGGCCGTTGCAACAACGCGCGCTGGAATTTGATGGCAGCATTGAGCTGCGCAACCGCAATGGCCAGTTCGCAGCCGTGATGACGTGGCAATGAGGAAGAAGGATGCCTGATGATTCAGCTGGTGATTGTTGATGATGAACAGCTCATCGCGTCGTCCATGGCCACGCTTTTGAGCCTGGAAGAGGACTTGGATGTGCCGCGAACCTTTCCCTCTGGGGAGGCAGTCCTGGAATGGTGGCGCAAGCAAGTCACCATCCGGGAGGAAGTACCGGATGTGCTGGTGACGGATCTCAACCTTGGGGGAATCGATGGGATTGAGGTCGCGCAGCAAATCGGGGCGCTCTCGCCGAAGACGGCGCTGGTGATTGTGACCAGCCATTCGCGGCCGCTGCTGCTGAAGAAAGCGCTGGCGACGGGCGTGCAAGGATTTTTGCCCAAGACCGCGTCGGCGGAAGAATTCGCGGCGGCCGTGCGCACCGTGCATGGCGGCGGGCGCTACATCGATCCGGAGCTGGCAGCGATGACCATTACTGCCTCTGATAGCCCGCTGACTGAACGCGAAGCCGAAGTAGTCAACGCCGCGGGCCAGGGTGGATCGGTGGAAGAAATTGCGCAGCTGGTGTTCCTCGCACCGGGCACAACAAGGAACTATTTGTCTTCAGCCATGACAAAAATCGGCGCGCAGAACCGTTTTGAGGCGTTTCTGCGCGCGCGAGAAAAAGGCTGGATTTAGGCGGTGGACAGGATCAATGCTTCGCCGTCTTCGGCGGTGGTGACGTGGACAGTGTCGCCGTCACGGATATCACCGGCCAGCAGCTTGCGGGCAAGCTGGTCGCCGATGGCCTGCTGAATCAAACGACGCAGCGGACGCGCACCATAGGCTGGGTCATAGCCACGCTCAGCGAGCCAGTGCTTGGCCTGAGAATCAACGTCCAGAAGCAGACGGCGCTGCTCCAGGCGCTGTGCCAGGCTACCCAGCTGGATATCCACGATGCCCTCGATCAGCTCAGTGGACAGCGAATCAAAGAGTACGACGTCATCGAGACGGTTGATGAACTCTGGCTTAAACGCCTGCTTCACAGCCGCCATGACCTGCTCACGGTCACCGCCTGAGCCCAGGTTGGAGGTCAAGATGATTACTGTGTTGCGGAAGTCGACGGTGCGGCCCTGGCCATCGGTCAAGCGGCCATCGTCAAGTACCTGCAACAACACATCGAAGACATCCGAGTGGGCCTTTTCCACCTCGTCAAAGAGCACGAGCGTGTACGGGCGACGGCGCACGGCCTCCGTAAGCTGACCGCCGGCCTCGTGGCCGACGTATCCCGGAGGCGCACCGACCAGACGCGCGACCGAGTGCTTCTCGCCGTACTCCGACATGTCAATACGCACCATCGCGGATTCATCGTCGAAGAGGAACTCGGCGAGTGCCTTCGCCAGCTCCGTCTTACCCACGCCCGTTGGGCCGAGGAAGAGGAAGGAACCGGTTGGGCGGTTCGGGTCAGAAATGCCCGCGCGGGAACGGCGCACCGCATCGGAGACCGCGGTGACAGCCTCGGACTGTCCGACAACGCGGCGGCCCAGGACGTCTTCCATGTTCAGCAGCTTCTCAGTCTCCCCCTCGAGCATCTTGCCGGCCGGAATGCCGGTCCACGCGGAGACAACCTCGGCGATAACATCTGGGGAAACTTCCTCCACCAGCATGGTGTTTTTCTGTTGGTTCGCGTGTTCCTCAGCCTCTTCGACCTGCTTCTCCAGCTCCGGGATGCGGCCGTAGCGCAGCTCCGAAGCCAGTTCGTAGTCGCCGTCGCGCTCTGCGATTTCTGCGTCGCGGCGCAGGTTCTCCAGCTGCTCCTTGGCGTGCTGGACATCATCGATGGACTTCTTCTCATTGTTCCAGCGGGCTTGGAGTTCGCCGAGTTTCTCGCGTTCATCGGCAAGCTCTTGCTGCAACTTGGCCAAACGGTCCTGGCTAGCAGCGTCTGATTCCTTCTTCAGCGCCAGCTCCTCAATTTCCATGCGGCGCACAATGCGCTCGAGCTCATCGATCTCCTGCGGCGAAGAGTCAATCTCCATGCGCAGGCGCGATCCGGCCTCATCGACCAAGTCGATGGCCTTATCCGGCAGGAAGCGGTTGGTGATGTAGCGATTGGACAGCTCAGCGGCTGAAACCAGCGCGGAGTCCATGATGCGGACACCGTGGTGAACCTCGTAACGCTCCTTCAGTCCACGCAGAATACCAATGGTGTCTTCCACCGAAGGCTCAGCGGCATAGACCTGCTGGAAGCGGCGCTCCAGGGCGGCATCCTTTTCGATGTACTTGCGGTACTCATCCAGCGTCGTCGCACCAACCAAGCGCAGCTCACCGCGGGCAAGCATCGGTTTAATCATGTTGCCGGCATCCATAGAACCCTCACCGGTAGCGCCCGCGCCAACAAGCGTGTGCAGCTCATCAATAAAGGTAATGATCTGGCCGTCGGAGCCCTTGATTTCATCAAGAACAGCCTTGAGGCGCTCCTCGAATTCACCGCGGTACTTAGCGCCCGCAATCATGGAACCTAGGTCTAGGGACAAAAGCGTCTTGCCCTTCAGCGACTCTGGCACGTCACCGGCGACAATACGGCGCGCAAGGCCTTCGACGATGGACGTCTTACCCACGCCAGGCTCACCGATGAGCACCGGGTTGTTCTTAGTACGGCGCGACAGCACCTGCACGACGCGGCGGATCTCCTGGTCGCGCCCGATAACCGGGTCAATCTTGCCCTCACGCGCCCGCGCGGTCAGGTCAGTGGAGTACTTCTCTAATGCCTGGAACTGGTCCTCCGGGTTTTCGGTGGTGACCTTCGCTGCACCGCGCACCGAAGGGAACGCGCCCTTAATCGCATCGGCGGTAGCGCCGCGGGAGATAAGCAGCTCTGCCGCGTCAGACTTAGATGCTGCGATAGCGGCCAGCAGGACCTCGGTGGACACAAATTCATCGCCCAGTTCCCCTGCCAACTCCTGCGCATTAGTAAGGACGTTGAGGCCATCGCGGTTAAAGTTCGGATTGGCCATGTTCTGACCCTCCGCCTTTGGATAGCTGTCTACTAACGCACGCGCTTCAGCCAGCACAGTGTCTGGATCCACGCCGGTGGCCTTGAGAACCGGAACTGCGATGCCGTCTTTCTGATCCAAAATCGCCGCCAGCAAGTGCGCCGGGCGAATATCCGGATTGCCATTAGCAGAAGCCTTCGCCAGCGCCTGCTGCAAAGCCTCTTGAGTCTTAGTTGTTGGATTGAATGAATTCATGAGTGCTCCTTTTATCTATTTTCTGCCCCCATCATAGGTGCTTCAGTTGTTCCAACGCAGCACAAGTTGAGTCTATTCCACTCAGGTTAAAAATTTCAAGAGAAAGTTGAGTCGAATTGGATCAAGAAAAGCGCCCAGGGGATTTCCCTGGGCGCTCTCGGTTTAGTCTTCTTGGACTTCTAAGCGTTTTGCCTTCTAGGCGTTGCGGACGCGGCGTGCCCACCAAGTGCCGAAGGCTTGGATGCCTTGCACCACCACTATCAAGATGATGACGGTGATGACAATCGCCACGGTATCAAACTGCTGATAGCCGTAGGAAATGGCAAGGTCGCCCACGCCACCGCCGCCGATGGTGCCAGCCATCGCGGTGGCGGAAATCAGCGTGATAGTGGAGGTAGTCAGCGCCAGAATGATACCGGCTTTGGCCTCCGGGAGCAGGAAGTAGCGGATGGTTTGCCAGGTGGTAGCGCCCATAGATTCAGCGGCTTCAAGGATGCCGGAGTCGACGTCGAGCACGGATTGCTCAATGAGGCGCGCCATAAAGGGTGCGATAAACAAGGTCAGCGGAACCAGCGCGGCGGTGGTTCCGATGGAAGAGCCGACGATAAAGCGCGTGAACGGCAAGATAGCAACCATCAAGATAATGAAAGGCAGCGAACGCACGGTGTTGACCAGGAAATTGGTGATTTCATAGAGCCAACGCACAGGCCGCAGACCGCCGGGGCGGTTGAGCACCAAAATCACGCCGAGGACAACGCCGAAAAGCGTGCCGACGAACAGTGAAACGCCGACCATATACAGTGTTTCGACGGCGGCCTCGCCATATTTTTCAAAGCCGACGCGGGTGTCAAAGATATCTGTTAAATCCATTAGTTCACTTCCTCAACGTCCAGGCCGGGTCGGTGTGCAAGGTTGGCGAGGGCGGATTCGATAGCCGTGGCATCGGCAGCCGAAAGTCCCAACACCACCGTGCCCACTGACTGGCGACGCAACGCGGCGTCCGATGCGTGCAGCAAGGACGCATGTACACCCTGGCGGCCAAAATCGGAGATAAGGTCGCGAGCTGCACCGCCGGTATGCACGGCACGGATAACGCGGTTGAACTTGCCGCTTTTAACCTCCTGCTCAATAGCGAGCGGTAGCTTTTGCGGGACGACCGTCTCTACGAACTGGCGTGTAAGTTCCTGTTGGGGATGAGCAAAGACCTGCGCGACATCGCCGGACTCAATGACCCGGCCGAATTCCATAACCGCGACCTGATCCGCAATGCGTGAAACCACTGACATCTGGTGGGTGATGATCAAAACGGTGATGCCGAGCTCGCTATTGACCTTCATGAGCAAGTCCAGAATCTGATTGGTGGTGATGGGATCCAACGCGGAAGTCGGCTCATCACAGACCAAGATTTGCGGATTGGTCACCAGCGCACGGGCAATACCGACGCGCTGACGCTGGCCACCGGAGAGCTGTTTCGGCGAGTTCTCCGCACGGTCCTCGAGCCCGACCATGGCGAGCACTTCAGCGACGCGCTTTTTCACCTGTGCTTTGGGTGTGCCAGCGAGAATCAGCGGCAGGCCCACGTTGTGCGCGACGGTTTGGCTGCCCAGCAGATTGTAGTGCTGGAAGACCATGGACACATCGCGGCGCAGCGCACGCAGCTCGCCGGGTTTGAGCGCTGAAACCTCTTTCCCCAGTACCCGAACAGTGCCGGAGGTCGGCTTTTCTAGGCCGTTGACCGTGCGCAGCAAGGTGGACTTGCCGGCACCAGAAGTGCCGACGACACCGAAGATGCTGCCTTCGGGGACCTCCGCGCTGACATCGTCAAGCGCGGTGATGTTGCCAGCCTTGGAGTCAAAGACCTTGGAAACACTGCGGAATGAAACAGCTACCATATTCCTGCTCTAGTTCTGAAGAGACTCTGGAATGAACCAGTAGTTGTCCTCGTTTTGTTCAGCGACAAAGTCCAGGAATTCCTCGGAGCGGTAGGCTTCAGCAACCGCCGCGGCCCACTCCGAATCAACCTGCTCCTCGGTGGTCACTGCCTGAAGGATGAGATCCTCAGTCAGATCCTCTTCTTCCAGAGCGAGCGCTGGGTCAACCTGAGAGGAGTATGCGATCGAGCCTGGGATAACACCCCAGTCCAGGTCACCGAGCGCGCGCGGGATGGTCGCGGAATCCATTGGCTGGATGTCCAGGTTGTGTGGATTGTCCTCAATATCGGATGGGGTCAACAGGTTCTGGTCAGCGTCATCGTTGACGGTAATCCAGCCGAGCTTGATCAGGAGGCGGAACGCGCGAGTCTGGTTGGAGCCATCGGCAGGAATGCCTACGGTCTGGCCATCAGCGACATCATCCAAGGAGGTCAAGTCATTGGAGTAGATCTTGGTGGCCACGGTTGGGATATCGGTGATGTTATCTAGGGTGGAACCGGTCTCATCATTGAAAACGTTCATATACGCAGTGTGCTGGTCAACGTTGAGGTCAACCGCACCCTCAGACAGTGCAACATCGGCCTGGCGCAGGTCGGTGAATTCGGTGTAATCAATCTCGTAGCCCTGTTCCGTCAAAATCGGGTCAATGCTATCGCGGAAGAGCTCGGAATAAGGACCAGGCGAGGTGCCAACGCGAATCTGCGTAGTCTCACCATCAGCGGCGGTTTCACTGTCGGAACCGCATGCTGCGAGGGTAAATGCCACGGAGCCAGCTGCAAGGACAGCGGCAAGCTTCTTATAAGGGGTAAAAGTCATAGTAGAAAACCTCAAGTATCGAGAAATAGGTAGGGAGAAAACCGTCCTGCCTTTGGATTCAACACCAAAAAAGACTGTTTATTCCATTTAATATAGACCACTCGGTACATTTATGCTAAATTTGACCCCCGCACGGGAACAGAAAAGCACCCAGGCTGATGTGCCTGAGTGCTTGAGTTGAAAGTGCTAGAAGCTAGCTTTTGGGGGCTTTCTCCCCGCCGTGCCCGATACCTTGGGCGAAAATCGTACCGCGCGGCGGCATCCACCCGCCGAACTTCGCTAGGAGGTAGATGCCAACGGCAAGCAGTACCGAGAGCCAACCCAGCCCAGCGGTCATACCGTAGACCACCGCGATTGGTGCAATAACGGTCATACCGATTTCAAATGGACCAAAGCCAACGTATGCCATGCCGTATTCGGACAGCGTGCCAGACTTGAGCTTCGGGTCCACAATCTTCAGCAGCGCAATACCGGTGGAGACGGCAGCGGTTGCCCAGCCCCAGCCGAACAGTGCGCGCTCAAACCAGTTCTCACCGAAGAATTCGGCTGGAAACCACAGTAGGAAGAACGCACAGAAAATGGTGCCGAGCACGAACATAATGGATAGCGGTACCCAGTAGCTCGCGATAGCAGCTGGTGCAATCGCGGCGATACCAAAGGCAATCAGGTAATCCGTTGCAGCACCGGAGACAGAGGAAGTGGTCTCGCGGTCCAGGTAGTCCTTCGCGCCGATGGCATTCATAATCGCGCGGAAGACTAAGCCCAGGACGATCGACATCGCGAACAGCGGGATTGATACTTGCTCCCAGATGCTGGAAATCAAGTTATTGAGACCATAAGCAGCAACGACGGTCAACACGATAAAGCCCAAGTGCAGGGCCAGTGGCTCAATTGCCGAAGGGTTGGTGGTCGCACGGCCCACGGAAGGACGGTCTTCAACCTTGGAAATGTAGCCCTTACGCAGATCCTCAGGCAGGCCTTCAGAAGGAACTTCTGCAACCTTGCCGCGGCGAATACCCCAGTTTGCGGCGATGATACCGCCGACAATAGCAGCCAAAGTACCCACGGTAGCTGAGGTAAAGCCTAAGGAAGCAGCATCGGAAGCCCCTATGTCTTCCAGCGCGCCGCCCACGGCGGCAGCAGTACCGAAACCACCGGTAAAGCCAACTGGCAGCATCATGCCGAACCAGATTGGGGTGTCAAAGACTGGCTGGAAGAAGTACAGGCCCAACAGGATAAACAGACCCCACTGGCCGAGGAACATGACCGTGGAATACGCCCACATATTCCGCGCACCCTTGCGCATGTTTCCGCCAACATCCATGGAATATGCCATGGATGCAAACACGATTGCGATGAGGATGGTGGTGTAATCCCCCATCGAATCTGAGAAGTTCAAAATGCCCAGTGCGTTTGGGCCGAGCAGAAGTCCGAGCAGACCCGCAGTCACAGGTGCTGGGAGCAGCAAATCCTGGAAAACAAACTTAATGCGGTGGCGCAGGACGTTGCCGATAACCAGAAGGATTGAAATTAATCCGACGTCTACCATCAGATCAAAGGGGGAGAATTCCACGTGTCCTATTCCTTTCGTTGAAAGACGTTATAAGTCTTTGTAAGCACCCTCTTGTGATGTGTTAGAGAATTTCATGTACGGATTGAGCGTTTTCTACTGGAATTACCTGCAAAAACGGCATATGTCTCCCTAGATTGTGGGGAGAGTCGTTAGGTACTGTATCGCAAACCACGATTGTTAACCGAATGTCCTAAGGCGCACAGACCAATCGTTACGAATCTGCTACGCGACTGTGAGATAGGTGCGTATTGCTTTGACCTTGGCTGTTTTAGTGGTGGAGGAAAATGCGAACACGTGACTAAAGCGCACCCGGGACTGTTCGCTGTCCGCAAATTCGAGATAACCATCACACGATGCCGCGCGCCCGTGATTGATTGCGCCGTGAACAACCACTTGCGAAATCGCGATTTCCGGTAAGGCGGGGCCGAAAGTGGACCAGGAGGGATCATCGGCAAGCCACTGATCTAGCGTGTCCTTATCATCGGCTGCCCATGCGACGGCGAGGTCTGCGACCAGCGCCATGCGTGGCGAATTGCCGCAGTCAGAAGGAAGCGCAATCTTCATAATCGCATTGTTGCACAGCTAACACTTGCCGGCTTTGTAGAATCTGTAGGCATGGATGCAATTGACCGGGAGATTTTGACTCTTCTGCAGCAAGACGGACGCGCGACGATGACTGAGATTGCGCAGAAGGTAAAGCTCAGCCTGTCTGCCTGTCACCGTCGCTTCCGCGACCTGCAAGCATCCGGTGTCATCCGTGGTTTTAGTGCCGACCTCAACCATGAGCTGATGGGCTTTCCGTTTGAGGCGCTAGTTTTTGTCACTCTGCGCGAGAGCAATGGCAAAGCCGTGCTGGAGTTTGAAGAGGCTCTGGCGAAAATCCCCAACGTGGTGCAAGCCCACCGCCTATTCGGTGAGCCTGATTATCAACTGCTGGTGGCGGCGAAATCGAAGCTGCACTACCAGGAACTTTATGACCGCAAGCTATCCGTGCTGCCCGGCGCGGGGCGGCTGACCTCCACCATGGTGATGAAGACGGTGGTGGCGCACCATCCACCTATTTAATAGGCCTTAAATTTTAATAACCCGTAAGTCCACTGGACTTACGCCAGCATTCCGCCGGCCTGTCCGAACTCAATGGCCTTCTCCCCCAGCATGACCACGCCCAGTAGCAGCATGGCGACCCCAGCCACGCGGGTGGTGATATCTGCGAAGCGTGGCCGGGTGCCAATTACGCGGCCAAACGCAGAGCCGAGCAAGGCATAAAAAATTCCACCAATCACGATCCACACCACGCCCAGCACAGCGAGCTGCACGGAGAGCGGCCAGGTACTAGATGTGCGCACAAACTGCGGCAAAATGGACAAAAAGAACAGCACGCCTTTGGGATTCAGCCCGCTGACCGCAGCACCACGAAGGATATAGCCCCAGGAACCGCCGGTTGGCACGACTGCCACAGTCCCGGTTTCTACTTGTGCCGTGCTGCGCAAGGTTTTAACCCCGAGATAAATCAGGTAGCCCGCGCCACCAATAGTTAGAGCAACAAGCAGGAGGGGTGCGTTAGCCGCAATCGGCCCAAGCCCAAGCACGACAACAACCGTAATCACGACATATCCAAGCATCAGTCCGCCAACAGCCGGACCTACCACGCGGCCACGCACGCCCGCGGCAATGATGTACGCCCAGTCCGGGCCCGGAACGGCAATCAACGCCAACGACAGCGCCGCGAATGCCATGATTACGCTTGTTTCCACAGTATCTCTCCTTTGAGTTCCAGCTTGCTTAACTGGGAAAACTCTACGGCGAAAGCCGCGCAATGTGCTCCCTACTTTCAGGCGCAGATAGGGAAGTTGTGGAAGATTTATTGCTCTATTGCCCGCGGGGCGCAAGATTCTTCCGACGCCAATAAAGCGGGCACGCATAAGCTGTGCCACACAAGGCAAATCGGCGAGAGAAATCACTTCAACATTTAAGTGACAAATCAACAATCTGAGGTAGACTGCACGCTATGAAATCATTTGGCTTTTTAAGTTTCGGTCACTACGCACTAGGCAACAACAAACCTAACGCCGCTGACATGGCGAAGATCCACCTTGAGTTGGCAAAGAACGCTGATGAGATTGGCGTAAACAACGCATCTTTCCGCGTGCACCACTTTGTGCCACAGGCAGCCGCACCCATGCCTCTGTTGGGTGCGATTGCTGGCTCCACCAAGCACATTGAGGTGGGCACCGGCGTTATTGATATGCGTTATGAAAATCCTCTGTACCTCGCGGAAGAGATTGCGTCTTTAGACCAGATCGCGGAAGGCCGAATTGCTTTGGGTCTATCCCGTGGCGCGCCGGAGGCCGCTGACCGCGGTTGGGAGGCTTTCGGTTATAAGGCTGAAGCGCCCAACGGTGCGGATTTAGCGCGCGCGAACTTCCTGCGCTTAATGGATGCGCTGGATGGCCACGGCATGACCACGGCAGCGCCTTTGGAGCGCCAATACCCAAACATGTACCAGCCGGGCATTCCGCTGCCCGTGTTCCCACACTCCCCTGGCGTACGCCAGCGCATTTTCTACGGCTCCGGCACCCACGCCTCTGCGGAGCAGGCAGCGCAAGACGGCGTGAACCTGATGTCTTCGACGCTGGTCTCTGAAACCTCCGGTGAAACCCTGGGCGATGTGCAGGTGGAACAGATTCGCCGCTACCGCGCCGCATGGAAGGAAGCCGGCCATGAGTGGACCCCACGCGTGAGCGTTTCACGTTCCATCTTCCCGATTGTGGATGACGCCGACCGCCGCATGTTTGGCCTGCACAAGACCAGCACTGACCAGATGGGCATGCTGCCTGAGGCCGGCGCTGCCATCTTTGGCCGCACCTACGCCGATGAACCGGACGTACTCATCGAACAACTCAAGGCCGACCCAGCGGTGATGGAGGCAGACAGCCTGCTCATTGCCATCCCAACCGGCATGGGCGTGGATGTGAACACGAAGATTCTGCAGAACTTCGCCGAGCACGTCGCCCCTGCCCTGGGCTGGATTCCAAACACGCAAGGCCGTCCTTCCGGTTACCCGATTGACTAATTCCTTGTACGATCGATCGGCGTGACAGGCACATCTTCTTTGACCACGTTGCGGGAGCTCGCCGACGCTTTGCGTGAGGCTGATGAGCGTTACCGCGACGTTGTGCATGAGCAGCTGTTTAGCCGAATTTTTGAAGCCCGGCAAGTCTTTGCGCCGGCGCGCGCGTCACGGCATGTGGACTTAACCGTGGCTATCGCCTGGGCCCTGGAAAATCCTGCCCCCAAGGTGGATGCGCTGGTGGCACAGCTGGGCCGGGACCATCGCCGTTTGGGTTTTCCGCCGGAGGTCTATGACACTTTCGCGCAGTGTTTGATTGATGGCTTGGGTTTGTTTGAGCTTTCGCCTGAGCTTGCCGGTACCGCCGCGACTCGGCTGCGCAGCATCTGCACCATCATGAAAGATGAGGCCACCAAGGCTGATTGGGAAGGTATTCCGCCGGCGCATACGGCGACGGTGGCAGCGGTGGAACGGCCCAACCGCAAGACCGCCGTGGTGCGCCTGGAGTCCGCATTCCCCATGGATTTTGAGCCAGGCCAGTCCATCCCTGTGACCACCGCGCACCTGCCCGGAACGTGGCGACTACTAACACCAGCCAATATTTCCGATGACACCGCGCAACTGTTTTTCCACGTCACCGACGCCGGTGACGCCTCCACCATGTTGACCTTGGCGCGCCCCGGTGACATGTGGACTTTGGGTACTGCGCGTGGGAAGTTCCCGGAGGATATTGATGTCAGTTTCTTGGGGGCATCGGCAAGTAGCCCTGACCTGTATATCTGCTACGGCACGGGCTGGGCGGCGGTGCGTTCTTTCTTGTTGGGCAAAATTGCTGCCGATGACTCCACCCCGGTCGCCGTGCTCGCACACGCTGATAGCCCCGGCGCACATTATGACCTGCTCTTTCAACACAACCTGCAGGAACTTGCGCCGGAGATTTCCATCCAGCACACCGTAAGCCGCGCGAAAGACCCGCTACTTTTTGGCACCACGCAGGTCTTTCCTGAGCACACGCCCGTGCCGGAGATGGCCGTGGTCGACAGCCCAGCGCGCGTGGCGCTGGAAGCGTTGGTGTCCAACCCACAAGCCTTTCGGCGCTGCGTACTGGTTGGGCCCGCCGATGAAGTCACCGAAGGCGCCGGCATTTTAAACCTCGGCCTCGCACGCGCAGGCATCGTCGACGGTGTTATTGAAACCCACCCCTGGGGCGAGGGGCGTTTAACTCAAAGCCTCAAGTACGGGCAGAGTTTTCCGGGTCTTGGTGACTAGCCCCGGATCAATATCGGCGTAGATGATCTCTTCCTCATATCCTGCCTCCGCGAGACGTTCTGCGGTGGGGCTGACAATAACGGAGTGGCCAATACCGGTTGGCCCGGATGCTTCACCAGCCTTATCATTGCCGCCGGGACGAGCCTGACCAGCACAGATGACATAGGCGGTCGAATCTAGCGCGCGGGTGGCAGACAACAAGCGCCACTGGTCACGCTTTTCGGGGCCATCCGCCCAGCTGGTTGGCACCACGATGACTTCTGCACCCTGTCGTGCGAGCGCCTTGAACTGCTCCGGGAAGCGCACGTCATAGCAAATAGCGACACCGATGGTCACACCGTCTAGTTCAAAAGTAACCAGCTCATTGCCGGGTTTCACGGTGTCGGATTCGCGGTAATTGAAGGCGTCATAGGTGTGGATTTTGTTGTAACCCAAGTGCACGCCCGGCCCCGTAATCAGCGCGGTGTTGTACACGCGGTTGATGCTCTTGCCATCTTTGTCCACGCTATCGGCGGGACGGAACATGCCGGCGACAACCGTGACGCCGAGTTCTTCCGCGTGGGTTTTTAGCTGCGTGGCAAAGTCCCCATCTAGCTCCTCGGCGTTCACATCCAAGCGGCCTGAGGCGAAGGACTGCGCGGTGGCTTCCGGGAGAACAATCAGCTGCGCGCCTTGACCCGCGGCGGTAGAAATGAGCTCCTTGGCGCTCGCGAGATTCTCCGCAATGTCTCCGCCGGATACAAATTGCACAGCTGCTACCTTCATGTTTGCCTTTCTTCGCGCATTTGAGGGAAGTTATCCACAAGCTAGTAGTGCCCACCCTAGACGCGGCGCGTGGGCGGGCGCAATGATTACTCACATGACAATTTTATTTAATAACCACAGTGAAAACCTTGTCCATGACTATCTTGATCACGCCACGTCGTGCGCGCTCGCGCAGGAGATTAGCCAAGTAGCACACAGCCTCGCCCCCGGCTCACTGACAGCCGCGGCATTATCGCGCGCCGTGGGCTCCTGGTCCGGTGCGATAGCCCAATCCAATGGCGCAACCTCTGAGCAACTGCGCTCTGTTGCCTCAATGTTAACCGCCCTGCGCAATGAGGATGATGGGTTGGCCGCCCAGTTGGGCAGGATTCTATGACTCTGCAGAGCACTTCAATGTTTGCCGCCGCCACCGCATTGCGCCAACATTCTGCTGCCACGCTGAACTTGCAGGATGAATCCCACGGGTACCAGCGCGCAATCATCGACGCCGGTTTTGAGGGTGAGAGCCTGCGGTTGGCGGTGCGGAATGTGGAGGAGGAAGCAGCAAGCTTAAGCGAACCAGCCATGCGCATGTCCCTGGCGTCTGGTGTCTTGGAATCTTTTGCCACACTGCAGCAACGTGTGGAGAATCTGGGTTCGATAGGTTTCGCGGAGACGCTCATGGGTGAGCTAGGTGCACTGGGCAAGGCTTTGGATTGGGCGTGCGCGCGCAGCATCGATGCTTTGTGTACACCCCTTGCAGCGCCACCGCCAAAGCGCCTGGATGACTTCGGCGAGCTGCCCATTGATGCGATTCATGAGCTCAACATGGCCCAAGCGCCACCGCAGATACGCCAGCTTGGCGATGCCAACCCGGACCTCTACCTACTCGAAGTCAGCGAGGAGACCATGGTGGCGATCATTGACCCCGATGATGTGGTGACGTGGCCCAGTTCGGTGACCACGCTTATTGATGGCGTGGGCTCATCGGATCAGGGGCGTTGGCCCACCACGATTGAGCGTTCACGCTCTATTGCACAGGCCACCGGCGGGGTGACTGCATTGTGGCTGGGCTATAAGGCGCCAGAAAATCTCACGCGCGCGGTCCATTCCGCCCCTGCTGAGGCCGCCGGTGGAGAGCTCGCCCGCTTTCAACGCAGCCTAGGCGCACATTTTCCTGCGGCCAAAAAGATTGTTGCCGGGTATTCCTATGGCTCAGTGGTCACAGGCTATGCCGCGCGCGAAGGGCTGGACGCCGATGAGCTGGTGTTGGTGGGCAGCCCCGGAACTGGGGTGCGACATGTCTCCCAGCTGGGCTTTGATGGCCCGGTGACCGCCGTGACCAATGATGGCGACCCTATTTCTTTTACCGGCGGCAATTATTTTGGCGCGCACGGAGTGGACCCGACCGCGCCACTGTTTGGTGCGCGGCCCTTCCCCACCAGGACAAAAGGACCTCACTCTTCCTATTGGACTGACCCGGTATTTTTGGAAGGACTGCGCACCATTGCTCAGCGTTAATACCTGATTAGAACAGACCTGCTGGCTTCTCAGAGTAGGAGACCAGCATGTTCTTGGTTTCTTGGTAGTGAGACATCATCATCAGGTGGTTCTCACGGCCAAGTCCCGACTCCTTGTAGCCACCAAAAGCGGAGTGCGCTGGGTAGACGTGGTAGTGGTTAACCCACACACGTCCTGCCTGGATGTCACGGCCGGCACGGTACGCGGTGTTTTGACCACGAGTCCAGACACCGCCACCGAGACCAAAGTTGGTTTCATTAGCGATCTTGATGGCCTCGTCATAATCCTTGAACGTTGCCACTGCCAAGACTGGGCCGAAAATCTCATCGCGGAAGATCTGCATGTCATTGCTGCCGCGGAAGACGGTTGGCTCAATGTAGTAACCGTTTTCCAAGCCATCAATCTTGTTGATGCCACCACCGATAAGGGTCTCTGCCCCTTCTGCTGGGCCAATTTCCAGGTAGGACTTGATCTTGTCCATCTGCTCCACGGAAGCCTGCGCACCCATCATGGTTTCAGTATCCAGTGGGTTGCCAATCTTGATGGCCTTCACGCGCTCAATCGCCAGCTTCAGGAAGTCTTCTGCAATGTCCTCATGAATCAGTGCACGAGAAGGACAGGTACAGACCTCGCCCTGGTTCAGTGCGAACATCGTAAAGCCCTCAACACACTTCTCCAGGAAGTCATCATCTTCATCCATAATGTCCTTGAAGAAGATGGACGGGGACTTACCGCCCAGCTCCAAGGTCACTGGAATGATGCGCTCGGCGGTGCTCTTGTTAATCATCTTGCCCACTGGGGTGGAACCGGTGAACGCAATCTTCTTGATGCGCTCATTCGCGGTCAGCGCCGCGCCGGCTTCCTCACCCAAGCCGTTGACGATGTTGAGCACACCCGCTGGCACAACATCCTTAATCTTTTCCATCAAGTACAAGATTGACGCTGGGGTCTGCTCAGCTGGCTTCATGACGATGCAGTTACCCGTTGCCAGTGCTGGCGCAATCTTCCAGGTTGCCATGAGGATTGGGAAGTTCCATGGAATGATCTGACCCACCACGCCGAGTGGCTCGTAAAAGTGGTACGCCACGGTGTCTTCATCAATCTGGGACAGGCGACCTTCCTGGGCACGCAGAACACCTGCGAAGTAGCGGAAGTGGTCTACCGCCAATGGGATATCGGCGGCGAGACACTCACGCACGGCCTTGCCGTTTTCCCAGGTCTCAGCAACCGCGATTTCTTCCAGGTTCTCTTCGATGATGTCAGCGATGCGCAGCAGCACCAAAGAACGCTCCGCTGCTGAGGTCTTGCCCCAGGTTTCAAAAGCCTTCTCAGCGGCATCAACTGCCTTGTCAATGTCCGACGCCTTACCGCGCGCGACCTGGCAGAATACTTCACCAGTGACCGGGCTGATGTTGTCCATGTATTCACCGTCAACTGGTGCGACCCACTCGCCCCCGATGAAGTTGTCGTAGCGTTCGCGATAGTTAACGATTGAGCCTTCAGTGCCAGGTTGTGCATAAACAGTCATGATTAGCCTCTCTTCGAATGCGCACACCCCAACAGCCTCAGTAATGCGCGCCCCATTATGGAATCAACATGAACCAAGTCACGTTTGCCACCATGCTAATACATGCTCATTGTTTAAGCTACGAAATTAACAAGACACCCGTCATTGGGGTGAGCTTTTCCGAATGCGCCACTGACTATGAGCGCTCGCCCTCAACCAACTCTGCTTTCTCTGGGTAAGTAAGCCAAACCCACAAGTAAGCCGCAATCATGGGGGCTCCAAACACGAGACCCAGAACAAACCAAAATCGAATCAAGTTCGGATCCGTATCCCGCCGATCTGCGATACCGGAACACACGCCGCCCAGCATCTTTCCCTCGGAAAGTAGGTAGTGCTTCTGTTGCATTAATCATCACCTACAGCTGTATTCAAACGTGGAAATACCTACATTTGAAGAGAAAGGATTAGAATTTGCCACGATTCCAAGGCATTTATTTCTATGAGTAGCACGCAATGCATCGTGTGCTAATCTCGCCCATGCCAGCGCCAATGCCACTCCGATCACCCCACCAGATACACCGGCAACGGCCAACCAGGGCAACGCAGCCAATCCTCCTGCTCCAGTTACCGCTCCAGTAGAGCGGGTTTCATTCCATGAAAGACGAATTGTAGTCTGTTCCCACCCCCAGTCTACCTCGGGGTCTGCAGTAATAGGATATTCAAAGCTCGAATTATGATCGACTGTTTGCACTAACGAATTACCTTCAATCTTGAGATCCGTTCTGATATCTTCTCCCGAAGCATCTACGGCCCAAGGCTGTTCCACGGTTGCGAGCAGATCGCCGTTCTTAAAGATACCGTATATAGATGAACTTCCATCGTTAAATGGAAGCACTTCAGCACCCTCTGGCAGATCAAGCGGGAATTCAAATCGCTTAGGTGCCTCCGGGGACTCGATATGGATGAGTGTTTGCATTCCGCTTGCAGTTACATTGCTCTCGTACGAGTGATTTGACGCAACTGAGGTTACGGAATGCGCAGAAATAGCCGAGGCCGCTCCGACAGACCAACCCAGGGTAAACTTTGCCCCCTGCTCGGACTTACCTGTCGCTGTAGCGGTACGAGCATTCGCGCTCGGAGCATGGACATGAAAGGATACTGCGAGTACAAAGATTGTGATTAGAGCTATAGCGGCTCTGGTAAAAACAGACTCCGAAGTTTCAATGGTTCCCCCTAGAGACAAAGTGCGAGTATTTTATGGGCCCTTAAACCCATTTCAACGCTAAACCGAATATCCATATTTTGCACTACAAAACCGGAAAGTAGCCCTCTATTGCTCACCGTAGTGGACTTTTCGAAGTAGTCACCTGGTTCGTAATCAAGTTCTAAAAGGATTTTAGAAAATTCATCTCTAATATTGAACCATCAATTATCGCTGTAGCGTCGGCGGCGCGGCTTCCACATCACCACGGATGTTGACCGCGGTACGTGGACTAGCTCGCCGCCACGCTGGCCGCGGGATTGCGCCTGCGAACTACGCACGGCGTGCAGCTCCTGTGCCAGCGCGTCGCGCTCTTCGCGCAGCCGATCGCGTTCTTCAGTCAACTCAATAATCGCTTTGATGCCGGCTAGGTTCACACCGTCTTCTTGAGACAGATCTTGAATCTTGCGCAGTAGCTTAATATCGCGGTCTGAATAGCGGCGTCCGCCACCGGAGGTGCGCTCCGGGGTCACCAAACCAAGGCGGTCATAGGTGCGCAGTGTCTGCGCGTGCATGCCGGCGCGTTCGGCGGCGACGGAGATGACGTATAGGGTTTTCTCGCTCATGCTCACACCTCCTACGCATTCCCAGCCCAACCAGCACGGGGATTGAAACCGGATTCCTTTTCAGCTTGCGCATAGGTGCGCAAGGCTGACGATGCCGCCGCGTCCAAGTTCGTTGGAACCTTCACCTGGACTGTGACCATGAGGTCACCGGCGGTGCCGCCGCGTTTTGGAACGCCACGTCCGCGCACACGCAGGGTGCGACCATCGGGAGTGCCCGCGGGTACCTTGACGCGCACTGGCGCATCCAGGGTTGGCACGTTGATGGTGTCACCCAAGGTCAACTCCGCGAAGCTTACCGGCACAGTTACGTGCAGGTCATCGCCCTCACGAGTGAAGACCTTGTCTGCTTTGACCTTGACTTTGACGAACAAGTCTCCCGATGGCGTGCCATTCGGCCCGGCCTCACCTTGGCCGGCGAGACGAACCTTTTGGCCATCGATAACACCGGCTGGGATACGTACCGTGATGGAACGGGTGCGGTGGACAGTGCCCTGGCCCTTACAATCATCACAGGGATCAGATACCGCACGACCGGAACCGCCACAGACGGTACACGGGCTAGAGAAAGCAAACGCACCTCGGTTTTCGCTGGCAAAGCCAGTACCGCCACAGTTAGAACAGGTGGTGGTCTTGCCCGACTTTGAACCGGAGCCATGACAGGTAGTACATGGCGCCTCACCGGAGAGCTGCAGCGGGATGGTGGTCCCCTTGGCAGCTTCGCGGAATTCGAGGGTTACTTCGGTTTCGACGTCCGCCCCGCGCGACGGCCGAGCTGAGCGGCCGCTACCGCCACTGCGGTTGAAAACGCTACCGAAGATATCCCCAAAGCCACCGCTATCGCTTTGTCCAGTCGTCCTGTTTCCGAAGATGTCGGAGAGGTCGAAGTCTTCTTGCGTCGACCGAAACCCGCCGGGAAAGCCGGCGCCTCCTGACCTTCCGAAACCGCCAGAGCGAACCATCTTGCGGAAGTTGTCATACTCCTTGCGCTCATCAGGATCAGACAAGGTGTCATACGCTTCGGCCGCTCGCTTGAAGCGGTCTAGTGCCTCAGGATTATCCGGATTGGTATCCGGGTGGTTCTCACGAGCTAGCTTGCGGTAGCTGCGCTTGATTTCATCTGCAGATGCGGATGAGGAGACCCCCAGATCCGCGTAGTAATCCTTGTCTGCCCATTCAGGTTTTGCGCTCACTGGGCATCTCCTCCTTTCATAGAAGTGGGAAAGTAATCATTGCTTAATTCTTAATACTGCCATTAGCAACAGTAAGGGCGTCAGAGATTGTGTAACTACTCCCTGACGCCCTTCATGCCTGCTAGCTTTCTGACTCAGATGACTCCGGGTCAGCGATAATGACCATGGCATTGCGCACAAGCTTGTCGCCCACGCGGTAGCCGCGGCGAAGAACGGTACCAACTACCTGCTCTCCACCGGAGGACAGATCCTGTACTGCTTCGTGGATCTCCGGGTCAAACGCGTCACCTTCAGCGCCGAAAGCCTCTAGCTGCTGGCCCTCCAAGGTAGAGGTGAGCTTGTCAGCAATCGCCTTGAGCGGGCTATCCTTGAGGTCTCCGTGCTGGCGAGCCAGCTCCAAGTCATCCAAGATTGGCAACAATGCTGCCAATACCTGGCTCTTGGCTGCTTCAATTACTGCCTGGCGGTCACGCTCGGTGCGGCGGCGGTAATTGGTGTACTCAGCGTTGAGGCGTTGCAGATCCTCGGTGCGCTCAGCGAGCTGCGCCTCGATATCCGAAACCTCGCCATCACCGTCAGCGTCAGGGTCGACGTTGGACAGGGTTTCTTCGATCTCAACTTCTACCTCTGGATCCAGCTCCGGGCTAAACTGCGCTTCGCCGTCGGCAGCTGCTTCAAAGTTCTCATCCTTGACTGCATCTGCCTGGGCTTTCGAAGCCTCCTCTGCCGCTGCCTCAGCACGGTCTGCAGAGGTTGCCTCAGGGTCAGTCTGCTCTGGGTCGCCGGGGTTCTCTGGCATTCCGTTTGGCTGAGTCATTACTTATCGCCGTCCTTGTTCTCTGAAGCATCAGCCTCAGGGTTCTGTGCAGCGTCATCTTCATCTACGACCTCAGCGTCAACAACGTTAGGGTCAGCGGACTCGGCGCCAGCGCCAGCCTCTGCACCTTCAGCAGCCTGTGCTTCGTAGATCTGCTTGCCCATTTCCTGAGATTCGGTGGACAGCTTCTCAACAGCGGACTTGATTGCTTCGATGTCGTCGCCCTTGAGAGCTTCATCGACAGCATCTGCTGCTTCGGTGACCTTGGTTTTGGTTGCTTCGTCGACCTTGTCGGAGTTCTCTTCCAAGAACTTGCGGGTCTGGTAAGCGGTGTTCTCCGCGTTGTTGCGGGTCTCCTGCTCTTCACGACGCTTCTTGTCTTCTTCAGCGTGTGCTTCCGCATCCTTAACCATACGGTCGATCTCTTCCTGGGAAAGACCGGAACCGTCCTGGATCTTGATGGTGTTTTCCTTGCCGGTGCCCTTGTCCTTTGCGGAAACGGAAACAATGCCGTTTGCGTCAATGTCGAAGGTGACCTCAATCTGAGGCATACCGCGAGGAGCTGGCGCGATGCCGCCGAGCTCGAAGGAACCGAGCAGCTTGTTTGCGGAAGCCATCTCGCGCTCACCCTGGAAGACCTGAATCTGTACGGAAGGCTGGTTGTCTTCCGCGGTGGTGAAGGTTTCAGACTTCTTGGTTGGGATGGTGGTGTTGCGCTCAATCAGCTTGGTCATCACGCCACCCTTGGTTTCAATACCAAGAGACAGTGGGGTGACATCCAGCAGCAGAACGTCCTTAACTTCACCGCGCAGGACACCAGCCTGAAGTGCTGCACCTACTGCAACTACCTCGTCAGGGTTAACGCCCTTGTTTGGCTCGCGGCCGGTCAATTCCTTAACCAGGTCGGAGACAGCTGGCATACGGGTGGAGCCACCGACCAGAACAACGTGGTCAACATCGCCGATGGACATTTCTGCGTCCTTGATGACCTGGTTGAATGGGCTCTTGGTGCGGTCCAGCAGGTCCTGGGTGATGCGCTGGAACTCGGTGCGGGACAGGGTCTCATCCAAGAACAGCGGGTTCTTGTCTGCGTCAACGGTGATGTAAGGCAGGTTGATGTTTGCCTGCTGGGAGGAAGACAGTTCGATCTTTGCCTTCTCTGCTGCCTCGCGCAGACGCTGCAGGGCCATCTTGTCCTTGGTCAGGTCAATGCTGTTGGAGGACTTGAACTTCTCTACCAACCAGTCAACAACGCGCTGGTCCCAGTCATCGCCGCCGAGGGCATTGTCACCAGCGGTTGCCATGACTTCCACGACGCCGTCGCCGATTTCCAGCAAGGATACGTCGAAGGTACCGCCACCAAGGTCGAAGACCAGAATGGTCTGTTCCTTGTCGCCCTTTTCTAGGCCGTAAGCAAGTGCTGCCGCGGTTGGCTCGTTAACAATACGCAGAACGTTAAGGCCTGCAATCTGGCCGGCTTCCTTGGTTGCCTGACGCTGTGCGTCCTCAAAGTATGCAGGAACGGTAATAACTGCATCGGTAACGTCTTCGCCCAAGTAGGACTCTGCGTCGCGCTTGAGCTTCATCAAGGTGCGTGCGGAGATTTCCTGGGAGGTGTACTTCTTATCATCAATATCTACGGTCCAGTCAGTACCAATGTGGCGCTTGACGGAGCGGATGGTGCGGTCAACGTTGGTGACCGCCTGGTTCTTAGCAGACTGGCCTACGAGGATTTCGCCGTTCTTTGCAAAAGCAACAACAGATGGGGTGGTACGTGCACCCTCTGAGTTGGCAATAACAGTTGCCTCGCCACCTTCCAGTACAGATACAACTGAGTTGGTGGTACCGAGGTCAATACCTACTGCGCGTCCCATAGTTTTGTTCTCCTTCTAGCTTCGGGTTTCATTTAAGTTGATTGCCTGTGACTCAACCCTTAATGAGCTACTCGCCCACAATAACAGATGATTGCAATTCCTCGCATCATTCCTGAGCGTTGGTCACTCAACTACTACAACGGCACATCTTCCAAAGTTGTTCCCGCCAAACTCAACTTTTTTCAATTTTCTTTAAACTGCCAGGTAGCAGCGTTAAAAATTTCGTAGAGCTGTAACCATTACAAGTACATAGCAGCTTGTCGATGCTCCCCCACAGCCCTCAAAAACACCCAAAAGCGGCCTCCAATCTTCACCGAAGTGAAGCGGAGGCCGCTCGAGTTTAGCTAGGAGCTAATTACATCCTGCGACGAAGCATGAGCGCTCCGAGGCCCAGGATAAGCAGTGCCACAACAGCGAATGGGACAACACCCATACCGCCGGACTTAGGCAATGCACCGGACTGCAAGTCAGCAACCTGCAAGATGACGTACTTCGAGTCATCCGATTCCTTTGGCTCTGCACTGAACGCTTCGTCCGGGTTCAGAACTACCAGGTCCAGACTGCCATCAACTGCAGTATCCACACGAATGTGAACCGGCGCTGGAAGCAGGCTGTAGGACTCTGGAGCCTTGGTCTCGACGATGAAGTACTCACCACCCACTGAGATACGGGTTTCGTGGGAACCGTCGTTACCGTCGATAGTGAAGTCAGTGACCTTTTCACCCAGCTGACCATCCTCAGCGGCGTACAGAGCAAACTCTGCACCGGCTAGCGCTTGCGCAACGTTATTGTAGTCAACTTTGAGCAGCTTCAGAAGAACGTCAAGAACGGTTACATCAACACATGCTTCGTTGTTGGTGTCATCTAAATCACCTTCCATCGACACAGCGTTCAGGAGCCCGCCGGTTCCTGTACTGCCAGTTGCCTCACAACCGACATAACTGCCGTCTCCGAGAGACTCCCGTGCCGCATCATTAGCTGTACCGCGAACCTCAACATTAATGGACTTGGTCTCGTTGGCATTAAAGCGCCCAAAAGCAGACCCTGGAATTTGGTAAGACCCGTCAACGAGAGCCGGAGTCAAACGAATACCGTCCAATGTAAAGATAACTTTGTTAGCAGTGAAACCCTGCGGGTAAACCAAGGTATCAATGACAGGCTTGGTCAGGGTATTTTGGGAATCTGCCAAGTTTTCAACGTCGATGTGGTAGTACGCCGTGAAGGTGCCATCAGCTCTAACGCCTGCTACTGGTTGGTCTCCGTCGACAGCAGGATTTTGATCTGCTGCCGCTCGCTTAGAAACCTCAAATCCAGGAATCTGGTTTACCACTTCGCAAGTGTAGGTCTGGCCAGCAGCCATCTTAATGCTGAACCGTTGACCGTTGACCTCAACCGGAATCTCTGCGTCGTCTTTATCGACACAAACAACCTCCTGCAGTCGAGCATCGATGTTTACATTAATCAATTCGGTGATATCGACATCGCCGTTGTCATTCGGAGCCGAAGTATCAAAGCGCCACTCGGCACGTCCGGTGTTATCGGTTGTCACCATCGATTGATATCCAGATTGGTAGCTGAACCCAGACGGAAGCTGTCCAAATTTAAACTCCCATCCTTCCAAGCTAGCGTTATCATCTTCATCCCCGAATTGGTCTACGACACTTTTCTCTACAACCACATTCGCAATGCATGGAGTAGGAAGCATTTTGATCAGTGCGGATTTCAGCGCGGTGTAATCCGACACCTCAGTTACATCCGAGGTTAAAGACAGGGCAATTTGCTGAGCGGTAGGCTGATTCAAGTTGTACTGCGGAAGGACGTAGCGGCCGACATGAGAGGATCCGGTTCTAATATGGGCACTAACATCCGCACCAGCCAGTGCGGTCACAGTAGAGCTCTTTACTAACGAACCTCGCTGTATAGCCTGGTCGATTTCCCAACTGTTGTCTTGCCAGTAATTACCAATCACACTCCAGCTGAAGCCAGGATTTCTAGTATTCAAATGCCACCAGTAGTAGTTACCCAGACCGCCCACAGAAAAAGTACGTGAGTAGGACACATTGTCCCGGAGAACAACCTGGCGCGAACTACCCATCCCTACCGCAAGAAGCTCAAGCCTACTTCCTTTGCCTTTCAAGGCATTAGCTTGGTCGACAGCCTTAGCAATGTCTTGGTTATGAGGGACAGATCCCACATCTCCTCCCGGCTCGCGGTCGTTATTAGTCGTGGGTACGCCATCAGTGATGATGTAGACGCCGTCGTAGTTCACGGGGCTGTTGTTGACTTGTTCCAGCGCACCTTCCCAGTTTGTGCCAGCTACTGCTGGAGCAGCAATGCTCAGACCATTGATAGCGTCTAGAGCCTGAACAGTTTGGCTTTGCATATCGTAGCCAGGGCTCAAAGTAGAGGCGTTGGTTCCGAAACTAAAGATGCCTAGCTTAGTACCGGGAGTACCGCCGAGTGCTTCGACAACTGCGCGTCCTGTCTCTTTGGAGTTGGCAAGTCCGGTTGTTCCGATTGACCCCGAGACATCGAATACCAACGCTATGTTCAAACCACAACGCTGCGCTATCTCCGGATTGGGAACACGGTCCTTTGCCGCCCAAAAGTTTTCAACTCCAGGACCCGGAACCGGATTGTAATCACCAGTTGCCTGAGCTAGCTGCGAAATAGCGCCCTGGAACGTATCCAGCCCAAACACTTCACCACTTTCAGGATCATGTCCTTCTCCGGGGGCCGGTGCTTCCGAAGGCCAGAGTGATTCTTCCAGCTCATCAAGCGGTTCTATGGTTTCCTCGCCGAGCCCTGGCACATCGGTGTACTCGTCTGGGTGTTGGGCAGACGGCCGCTCGACAGGTTCTGAAGTCGGCTCAACGTCCTCCTCGTTGCTATCCACAGTATCAACCGCAGTAGTTGAGGTAGTAGACCACTCCTGGGCGTTTGCCTGCAAAGGCAAGGCTACAAGGACCACCGCAAAGACCAATAACACAGTCAAGATGCGACGCAGGCTACAAAGCCTAGATCCAAAAATTATTGTTGGGTTTTTCATGGGTGAACCTCACTTGAATCTTCTCGACGCTTCTTGGCGAGGAGAACAAAGCCAGAAATGATCAGGAGAACCGCTACTACAGTCATCCAAATGACGCTCGCACCGGTTTCGGCCAGCTTGTTGTCCACTGTGCCGCCTCCCGGAGTAGTATCACCTGGAGGTACGTCGGTAGTCACAGGTGGGTACTCAGCTACAGTCTCACTCCCTGGAGGGTTTCCACCAGGAACAGGGACCGGAACCGGGATTGGCGGGATAATAATCGGCTTGTCCGGAGAGTACTTAGCCTTAATTTGGACGTCGTACTGCCAAAATACCGCATCGCCAGTTGATTGTCCGACAGGGATAGTTAGCAACATGTCTTGGGGCTTCTTATAGGAGTGTCTCCCATCCGCCGGCACTGCGGCAGTGACGAAATACAGACCCACTGGAATCTCTTCGAAGTATGCGAAACCCTTAGCATCAGTTTTAGCTACGAACTCGTGGCTATATTCTGCTTCCTTAGCCTTTGACAGACTATAGTTTTCCGCCCGGTTCCACCCTTCCATCGTTGTGAGGTCCACATCAGCAATACGATGAGCAGTGAAAGTGAAGCCTTCAACCCCTCCTCGTGGCAGCTCTCCGGCCGGTTCGTCATCGAAACGGTTAGCTCCTTTAACGGAAACCGTTAGTGAAGCCTTTGTATCGGGATTGATAGACCCCGGTTCTAGGCCACCGACAGTGCCTACGATGGTTGCCGCAGCAGCCGAAGCGATTCCTATCGTTGCCACCGATAAGGTAAGCACGAGCGCCACAATTATTGAAGCCGCCCTGCTGTAAAACGTGTATTTATTCAAAATCGAACTATTCATCTTCCAACTCACCTCGTTGAGAACGCGACTGCTTGGTAATCCACCACACCATTGCGACCAAGACTAGAAGAGCCGCTGCCATTAGCGCCCACATCCACCACTGCCAAGTAAATCCAGGTGAATCGACTACTTCATTCGCATCCATCGGTACGCGTTCAGCGTGCACCAGCATCCTATGCGAGTTGATTCCATATGGAGTACAAGTAATCAAGGTGAGCATGTCCATATCAGAACGTGGGGCAAGACCCTCCGTCTCCTCCGGCAGGACGATTTCGGTATCAAAGACTTGGTACTTGAGAACCTCGCCGGAAACTTGAACGTAAATAGCATCGCCTTCTTTGACATTCTCAAGATTGTCAAAGAGCGTCGCATTAGTAAGCCCCGTGTGCGCGGTCAGCACGGAGTGGGTGCCCTCCCCACCAACCGGGAGGTCAGAGCCGTAAAGATGCCCGACCCCGTTTTCCAAGGTTTTTTCGGAAGTACCATGGTAAACAGGCAAGTCAACCTGTGCGGAAGGAACCACGAGACGCGCCATCGCATCGCTAGCATCCAGCACCCCCAAATAGTCCTGGTAGTCTGTGTTGTCTTCTGAAACACGGGCCAGCCAAGGATCTAGGATAGGGCCCTGTGACCGTTCAGCGTTGTATTGCTGTGCTTCTTCGAAAGAAGCAGTCTTGTCTTCCTCGGGTAAAGTTTCATAGAACTGCTCATAACGCGCAGCTGCTTCCTGTTGCGATACATTATTCCACTGAGTCGCAATGACCGGATAGAGCAACACAGCAAGACCAAGCAGGATAATGATTACTGGAAGAAAGACTCTTCGACGCTTTCGCGATTCTGTCTGTAGCGTACTGTTCGCTTCCGTGCGATGCTTTGACATTGAATACTCCGGGCTTTGGTGAGATATGACTCGAAGCCCCGTGAGAGGAGCATGCAAGCGCTCCTCCCTCTGTTCTTAGAAACCCTTGGCTAAGAACACTAACAGGGCTCGATATTATGGATTCAGGATTTAGGCAGTCTTGCCGAATCGCTGTGCGGTGTAAGCACCAACAGATACGATGAGAGCACCCAGTGCAACCAGGAATCCGATACCCATGCCACCTGTCAGTGGAAGGGAGCCACGGGTTTCAGGAAGGTTAGCTACCTCAGCCACTTTGGTGATGGAAACGGTTTCGCCGTGAGTCTCCGACAGAGCCAAGGTCACAGGAACCGGCTCAGGGAGCAAGGAGAAACCTTCTGGCGCCTTGGTCTCAACCAAGCAGTACGCGGTTGGGTCTACAGGAACATTGTTTTCGAAGTCGGTGACCTGCAGACTGTAGAAAGTAGCCTTACCTTCGGCATCTGTAGTCAGGGTGGTCTGGACAGGTGTCGCAGGATCATTGTCATGATCTACAGCCACAGCGTCACCTTCGATGACACCATCAACTGAGCATCGGTAGAGCTCGAACTCAGCACCCTGCAGAGCGTTACCTTCTTCATCGACCTTGTTCAGCTCGATGTTGCCCCAGTAAGAGTTAACCGGGTTAGAGGGCTTAGGTTCATCTGGATCCTCAGGTGGGTTGTGTGGATCTTCTGGGTTCGGCTTGGTGTCGGAATTGACCGTTGGATCATTGTGGTACAACAGTGCGGTGTTTTCTGCTTCACCGTCTGCGACTCGAAGGATCTCAGCCACAATCGTAGTGGTTACACGAGCATCGGCATTTTCCTTCTTCACAGCCGTTAGCTTGTCAACGCCTTGCTCGGTGAAGGATACTTTGATCTCGCCGTTCACGTTCGAAACAACGTAATCAACATCAGCTACTGCTGCAACACCATTAATTTCGACGGAAACGGCAGCTTCGTCGGCCTTCAGGTTTTCTGTATCCAACTGATCAACGATCTGGTACCAAGTAACGTCGTTGACGGTTACGTCTGGAATCGCAGACTTGATGGTGTAGGTGATGTCGTCGCCGACGTTCTTGTCTGCGTCTTCAACTTCCTTATCGATTGGCGTCTCCCCCGGATCGAACTGGTTCTTTGGGTAGACGTGAACGTCGTAGTTCCAAGAGTTCTGGTTCTCTGGGTTAGTCATAGGAAGGTAGACTAGGGAGTCAGCCGCCTCGGTGATAGCTGGGTTTCCACTGTCAACCTCAACCAGCTTGTAGAGGCCCAAAGGTAGGTCTCCGAAGTCGATTGCGCCGTTCGCATCAGTCGTCTCAGTTTTGACCAAAGTACCGGTTCCTACACCAGCGGCTCCGTCCTTACCTAATTCAACTGCGGTCTTCCAGTCCTCAGCATTGTCGATCTCTTGGATCAAGTAGAGCTCGAAGGTAACGCCGGCGAGGGTCGAGTTGCCAACCTCAGTCTCATTACCTGTAGCTGGCAGACCTTCCTGACCAGGCTCGATGATTCGCTTAGACAGAGTCAGCGAAGCGTCCTGGGAAAAATCGATGGTCGAGGCAAGTGACTGTGCGGTTGCAAGTGGAGCGCCGACAAGCGCAACGCCTAGGGACAGCCCCATGATTGTCAGGGCTGACGCCGAACGAATAGCAAAATTGCTCATATGATTTCCTTCTCAGTAAAAGTCAGCATCTGACGAAGATTCAGATGCTGAAGATCTCCACGCACTCGGTTCAGATCAAATCAACCTTGGCGTTCGCTGTACAAAATCTTGTAAGCAGCGGACTTATCTTAACAAAATCTGAGAGATTGCTTCAATGTTTTTACTTGTCCTATGCGGACCGCAATCTAAAGTTTGACCTCAAATAAGCGAACCCTTAATTCGAACATTTTTGCAACAAGAACATTTCTAATCGGAAAATATGTAGCTCAATCTAAGTTTTAAGACTGTCAGAATTTGATTCGCTCCATTTTTGTCAACTTGAGGAATCTTGGAACCAAAACCAATTAACCCAACATGCACTCCGAAGACCCGCAGAGAGGCCCGAAAACAGATTGCTGGAGCACAGATCCCCTCTCACCAAGATTTCAATCCTTCACTTAGCCAAGTTCCCTAACCCCTTATCGAGCTTATCTAAAACTATCTAGGAACAAGCCCTTCTTCCCCGGGAAAGCGTAAGGAAAACTGCTTCCACCTGCACAGCAATCGATTACACAGCCAGTGCAACCCGATCGCTCCTCTGGCCCTGCTGCCAGCATCCGGCATTGCACACCATCAGGCGGGGTAAACATCCTCAGCCCACCAAGTCGAAGTCAACACATCCAGATACCCGGTCAAATTGACCCTTGTTTCTTTAAAACCAAACTCGCAAAAAATGCGGTACAGAGACTTCGCGGCAACCAGGGCATCACTGCAGACTAATCACCATTTTGTTAATGTGTCACCAGATTTCGCTATCTGATAGTTACCTACAATCGGTATAGTGTACCTACAACCAATTTAGGTCTGAGCTCGTCTAGGCATGGAAGGTGGGATCGACGCCCCTCACCCGAGCAACGTGACACTGTCCTCTATATCCATTCTCGGATGCCAGAAAGTCCCCCGAACGGCAGTTGCGGGAAATAGAGTTCGTCACTAATTGACTACAAATCTTCTTACTTTCGTCGCATCGGACCCAACTCGCGCTTTATGGTGATTAACTTCACTTAACTAGTGGCAAACTAGCTTCTATCAACCCCACGAAACTACCCTAATGTGTGGGCAGCGATTATCCTTCCGGGCGGTTTTCAGAAATTCCCCACCCCGACTTTAGCGGCCGGCCCCCATGCCATTCCCGGGGCGCTCGACAGCATTCACTAGAGTTACAACCCAAATCCGTATCGAACAGATATCAAATCTATCTGTCAAACATGTGTGCATGAACGCAAAATAGCAGTGCCTTAGGCCCCATTTTTGAGTTTATTTTTGCCCACCCCCGAAGTACCCCCGTCCCAAGTGTATCCTCGCTCTAGTAGCGAGTTGTGACGAGGCCGACGTCATTAGTTTCACATTTATTCCGTGGGTGTGTCGCCTTCGGAGGTTCCCAAACTTCCTCCCCGCATACCGATCAAGGCGAACCTCGGCGTTTATAGGGAAGCTATATTCCAGAATCAGCGTGCCTCACCTTCCGCATGGTTAAACGGAGTGGAGCACTACTTACAATTGCCTATTTCTTTGATCTAGATCACGGATGTACTATTGCTGCAAATACTTAGTTTTCTTGTAGAAGGGGTGAGAGTTGAACGCAGAGCTCGTGCGTAAGCGCCGTTCCAGTGACCGTCCGCCGGTTGACTGTTGAGAAAGTCCTCGCTGCTTTGTTTTCATCCATCTCCAGGCCCTTTGTTGGCCTGCCCTTTTGTAGAGGAATTTATCAATGACTACTGCTGCACATACCCGTTTGCCGGAATCAGATGATGTTGAAGCTGTTGTAGACTCAGCCGTCCAGCGCGCACGCACCTGGTTGTCTGCCGCTGAAGGTGAGCATGATAAGTCCACCGAGCAGCTAGCTGACCTGCTGCGCGATGAAGATGGTGTTGCATTCACCATGGACTTCGTGGACCGCGTGATGCGTCCCGAAGATGACAAGGTGGCAGCGGATGCGCTGCAGGCCATCACTAAGAAATTTGATCCGTCCTTCCTCGGCCGCATTAACGGCTCCTTGGTGGGACTGGGTGGATTCTTCGGGCCTATCCTTCCTAACCTGGTCATGCCGTTGGCGCGTTTGCGCATGCGGCAGATGGTTGGCCACTTGGTGCTAGATGCTGAATCCGACAAGTTGAACAAGACCCTGGCAAAAGCGGCGGAGTCCGGTGAGCAACTCAACCTGAACCTGCTTGGTGAGGCTGTGCTGGGTGAAGATGAAGCCCGCTCCCGTGCGGAGCGCACACTGGCGCTTATCCGCAACCCGTTGGTTACTTATGTGTCCGTGAAGGCTTCCTCCATGGTGGCGCAGCTGAACCCGTGGGATATTGAAGGCTCGTTGAAGCGTCTCAAGGAGCGGTTGCTGCCGCTATATGATGAAGCAGTTAAGCGCTCCCCCAGCGTATTCATCAACTTGGACATGGAGGAATACCACGACCTGCACCTGACCATCCGCCTGTTCAAGGAGCTGTTGGCAGACCCGAAGTTCAAGGACCTTGAGGCCGGTATCGTTCTGCAGGCCTACCTGCCGGATACTTTTGACAGCCTGGTGGAGCTCGCTGAGTTTGCCAAGGAACGCGTTGCTGCAGGTGGTGCGCCAATCAAGATTCGCTTTGTAAAAGGCGCGAACCTGTCCATGGAGCACGTCCAGGGCGAGGTGCACGGCTGGCCGGTTGCAACATATCTGACCAAAGATGAGGTGGACGCGAACTACTACCGTCTGCTGGACTTCATTCTGCGCCCCGAGTACCAAGATTCGGTGCGCATTGGCGTGGCAACCCACAACCTGTACACCGCGGGTCTGGCCTATGAGCTGGGCAAGAAGCGCGGCGTGTTGTCCATGATGGACTCGGAGATGCTGCAGGGCATGTCCCCATCGCAGCAGGCAGCAGTGCGTGAGATGTTCGGCCGCCAGATTCTTTACACCCCGGTTGTGCACATGGAAGACTTCGATGTCGCCGTGTCCTACCTGGTGCGCCGTTTGGAAGAGAACTCCGCGGAGCAAAACTTCCTCTACGCGCTGTTCGCGCCGGATGTTGCAGGTGACGAGCACCTGACGCCGTTGCAGAAGCAGGAAAAGGTCTTTCGCGAAGCAGTTGCTAACCGATGGGACGCTTTCGCCGGCCCACGCCGCACTCAGAACCGTTTGGAAGAAGAAAGCGGCCGTCAGGCTGCCAAGATTGGCCGCTTTGTTAATGAGCCAGATACTGACCCGGCGCTGGAGCCAAACCGCGCGTGGGCGTTGGAGGCGTTGGCGAATGATCCTGGTGAGCACGGCATTGAGGAAGTCACTGAGGTAGACACCGTGAACGCGGCGGTGGCTAAGGCACAGGAGTTGGGTGCGCAGTGGGGCGCAAAGCCTGGCGATGAACGCGCGCAGGTCCTAGAAGCCATTGGTGATGAGATTGCGCGCAACCGCGGCAAGCTGGTCAGCGTTGCAGCTTATGAGGCGAATAAGACCGTCACGCAGACTGACCCAGAGATTTCTGAGGCCATTGACTTCTGTGTCTACTACGCGCATTCCGCGCGTGTCCTGGAAACGGCGCGCTCTGAATTCACCCCGCACCAGGTCACCGTGGTGACCCCACCGTGGAACTTCCCTATCGCTATTCCAACCGGCGGCATGATGGCTGCATTGGCGGCGGGCTCCGCTGTGATTATCAAGCCAGCGCCGCAGGTCGTGCACTGTGCCAAGGCCGTGGTGGAAGCAATTCACACAGGGCTTGAGGCAAAGGGCCTGGATAAGGATTTGGTGCAGCTGGTCTACACCGATGAAGGCGATGCCGGCAAGGCGTTGATGTCCCATGAGAATGTAGACAATGTCATTCTCACCGGCGCTTCCGATACTGGTCAGCTCTTCCGCTCCTGGCGTCCAGAGATGAACCTGTCGGCGGAGACCTCCGGAAAGAATGCACTGATCATTACCCCGGCGGCGGACCCAGACTTGGCCATCGCGGACCTCTATGACTCAGCGTTTGGTCACTCGGGTCAGAAGTGTTCGGCGGCATCCTTGGTCATCTTCGTCGGCGCTGCGGGCGATTCGGATCGTCTGCGTAACCAACTGCTGGATGCCGTGCGCACCCTAAAGGTCGGACCGGGTTATGAAATTGAAACCACCATGAACGGCCTGGCAGAAGCACCAAGCGATAAGCTGCTGCGCGGTCTGACCCAGCTGGAGCCGGGCGAGAAGTGGCTGATTAAGCCAGAAAAGCTCAACGAGGAAGGCACCCTGTGGTCCCCGGGCGTTCGCGATAACGTTCAGCCTGGTTCCTGGTACCACCTCAACGAGTGCTTTGGTCCAGTCCTAGGCATCATGCATGCGGAGACTCTGGAAGAGGCAGTCGAGTGGCAGAACTCCACGGGCTTTGGTCTGACCGGTGGTATTCATTCGCTTAATGATGATGAGCTGCGCTATTGGATCGACAACGTCGAGGTCGGCAACGCTTATGTCAACCGCGGTATTACCGGTGCGATTGTGCAGCGTCAGTCCTTCGGCGGCTGGAAGAAGTCCGTGATGGGACCAGGCGCGAAGGCGGGCGGCCCGAACTACGTGGCGCAGTTCGGTTCCTGGGCAGATTCTGAACTCAGCCCGCTGGACGTGGACATCACTCCGAAGATCACCACGGCGTTGCGTGCGCTGACGGATCGTGCGGAGTCCAAGCTGGGCGAAGAGGACATCGCGTGGCTGTGGCGCGCAGCCGAGCTGGACCAGCTGGCGTGGCAGTCGGAGTTTGGCCGCGAGCATGACCGGACCGGACTTATCGCCGAGGCCAACGTCTTCCGCTACCGCCCGCTGCTGGATGTTCTGCGTATCCGCGTGACCGAGGGCTATAAGCTGCGTGACGTGGTGCGCCAGAAGTTGGCTGCGCTAATTACTGGCGCAGAGATCCGTATTTCTGCTCCGGCAGAAATTGCAGCGCAGCTTTCTGATGCCGGCATTCGCGTGTACTCCCAGGACGTTAAGGAGTTTGCGGCAGAGGTATCACACGCAGAATCGGCCCGAATTCGCGCTATTGGCGAAGTCGAGCCGGAGGTGTACGAGGCCGCGGTCAAGTCCAACTCGGTGGTCTTGGCGCAGCCCGTGCTTGCCGATGGCCGCCGCGAACTTCTTCCTTACCTACTCGAGCAGGCGGTCACCGTGACCATGCACCGTTTCGGAATCATCCGCACGGTGGCAGGTATTGAGCGTTAAGAGCTCATAGCTTCGTAGAGTTTACGCACCCGAGCGCGTGGTGAATCCTCAGGATTATCACCCGCCTCGCCGGTGCGTATTTCTATGTCTTCAGGTGTTATCTCCCTCGCGCGCAGCGCGACCATTTCAGCGTGGTAGCGGAAGAGCACGGCGATGGTCGCAGCCACTGGCACGGCCAGGAATGCGCCAACAATGCCGGCGAGCGCAGAACCAATAGTGACCGAGAGCAACACGATTGCTGCGTGTAGGCCCATGGCCTTGGACTGCAGGATTGGCTGCAGCACGTTGCCTTCGACCTGCTGCACAATCAAAATCAGTGCCAGCACCAGCAAGGCATTGGTAATGCCGTTGGACACCAACGCAATGACAACCGCCAAAGCACCTGCGGTTACCGCACCGATGATTGGGATGAAGCCGGCGAAGAAAGTGATCACGGCCAGCACGAAGGCCAATGGTACTTGCAGCACCCACAAACCCAAGCCAATAAACAAGGCATCCACGAATGCCACGGCTGCCTGCGCCTGGATAAAGCCAGACAGAGTCTTCCACACTCGGGTGAACAGCTCGGTGACATGCCAACCGATGGAAGCACCGGTGTACTTGCGCAGCCACGGCAGGAAGTTATCGCCGTCTTTCAAGATGAAGAAAGAGATAATAAACATCACGAAGACGGTGACCAAGATTGAGGAAGCCGCCGAAGCACCGGAAATAACACCCGATGCAATTGAAGACATCTGGCCCTGCAGAAAACTGGTTGCTTCCTTGATTAGCTGATCAATCTGCGTGGCATCGATATTAAACGGCAAGCTTTCAATCATCTTCAAAAGCTCATCCACTCCACGTTCGGCTTGCTCCCAAAGCTGCGAACCCTGACGGGAGACCACCGGTCCCATTGCCGTGAACACGCCGACAATGATGAACAGCAGCCCCAGCAGTGTCGAAATCGCTGCCAGTGCCGGCGGGAACTTCCAGCTGCGCAGCTTCGCCGCGACCGGCGCGAGCACCGAGGAGAGCAGCAGCGCCAAGATAACTGGCAACAGCCCAACCCACACGAACTTCAGCAGCACCCCGGCCACGCCGAGTGCTGCCACGGTGACGATGAACCGCCACGACAAACTAGTGATAGCGCGGGCATCTTTGCCCATCACTACCGCTTTGTCATCGACCGCAGAATCTTCTTCTTTGATGTCTTGACCGAGTCCGTCTTTCTCTTCGGCGACTAGCTCTTGGTTTCCTTTTTCCGTCATTATTCTTCCAATAGTCCAAGTTCACCGAGCGCGGTAAACAGTTGACGCGCGCCCTTAGGAACCGCTTGTGCCCAGGCTTCTTCAGCGACCTCATCGGCCGAGTCGGAGATTTGCTTCAGCAAGGTTACCGGCACGCCAAACAGCGCGCAGGCTGCGGCAACCGCGTAGCCTTCCATATCGCACAGGCTAGATTCTTTGGCCAAACGCTCGCGGGTTTCGGAATCTCCCACAAACTGATCACCCGTAGCCAGGCCCGCGGTGGGAAGGCGTCCGGAGGTTTCGATAGCGATGGCATCGGGAAGTAAATACTGCGCAATACCAGAGTGGTCATCCAAGTGGAAGTCATGCTTGGTCACGCGGTTGACCTCATAAACCCCGGCCATGCCATCGCGCAGAGCTCCGGCGGTACCAACGTTGACAACGCGCGCTGGCAATGCCCCCTGCGCCTGCGCGCGCGCCAAGACGGTAGTCAATGAAATCGCCGCCGGTAGCGTACCGATTCCGGTAATGAGCAGCGGAACATCCTTCGGCAGCCGCTCGGCCTCACCGTGGACAGCTGCAACGAATAGCGTGCGGCCAGCTAGGCTCTCTCCGGAGACCAGCTGGCCAACATTGTATTGATCAATTGTGTGTTCACTCATGAACACAACACTAGCGCAGACGGTGACCAATCAGCCCGGCTGCAAGGGTATTTCCCGTCGATGGATCGATAAGCAAGAAGTTGCCCACCGCGCCGCGCGCTGCATAGTCCTCAACTGGGAGTTCTTCTGCAACTTCGATGGTGATGTGTGCGATGTCATTGAGCGTGACCTTTTCCGGCTCCAGCACATCATCTGCCACATTATCCAGGTCCAGGGAGCGTTCAATCGCGGTGATGCGCCCCTTGACCAGCTTGGTGCCGTAGCGAATCTTGTACATCGGTCCGACCTGCAGGTCCTTCTCGGTCAGCGCCACGACGGTTGCCGCGAAGGAGCGCACCGACTCCGGGCGTGCAGCACCGGAGATGAGGTCGCCGCGTGCCAGGTCGATGTCATCGGCCAGGCGCAAGGTTACAGAGTCGCCATGCGCAGCGCTTTCCGATGCCTCCGGACGGTCAATGTGCGTCACTGTCGTCGTGCGTCCACCCTCCAGATGCACGGTGTCACCCACCTTGACGGAGCCTGCCTCAATGCGTCCGGCGTAGCCACGGTAATCGGTGGCATGTTCGCGGATGACGTACTGAATTGGCAGACGGAAATCCAGGTCAGCGGCACGGCCGCGGTTGACTGGGAAGTCTTCGAGGACTTCGAGCACGGTGGGGCCGTCGTACCATGGCATGTTCGTGGAAGGCTCCACGACGTTGTCGCCGCGCAGCGCGGAGATTGGGACCACGTGGGTATCTTCGATGCCCAGGCGGTGAGCGGCCGCATTGAACTCGGTTTCAATCTCGCGGAATACGGACTCAGAGAAGTCCACCAGGTCAATCTTGTTCACTCCCAAAATCACGTGGCGCACACCCAACAGCGCTGCAACGTTGAGGTGGCGGCGGGTTTGTTCCACCACGCCGTGGCGGGCGTCGATGAGAACAACCACTACCTGGGAGGTGGACATACCGGTGACGGTATTACGGGTGTACTGCACGTGGCCTGGAGTATCAGCCAGGATGAAGGTGCGCTTGTCCGTGGCGAAGTAGCGGTAAGCGACGTCGATGGTAATGCCCTGCTCGCGCTCGGCACGGAGGCCATCGACAAGAAGCGAAAGATCCAGGCCATCAAAGCCGCGGTCCTTCGAAGACTTCTCCATGGATTCTAGCTGGTCAGCCAGCACGGACTTGGTGTCGTGCAGAAGGCGGCCCACGAAGGTGGACTTGCCGTCATCAACGCTGCCGGCGGTGCACAGGCGCAGGGTTTCGCGGGTTTTTAGTGTTGCCACCGAGCTCATCAGAAATAGCCTTCCTTCTTGCGGTCTTCCATGGCAGATTCAGATAGCTTGTCATCGGCACGCGTTGCGCCGCGCTCTGACAGCGTGGAGATAGAAATCTCTGCCAAGATTTCATCCGGGGTGGTAGCAGTGGATTCCACAGCACCCGTGCAAGACATGTCGCCCACGGTGCGGTAGCGCACGGTCTTGAGTTCCAGGGTCTCGCCGTCCTTTGGCCCGCCCCAGTCACCTGGGGACAGCCACATGCCGTTGCGGTTAAACAGCTCGCGCTTGTGCGAGTAGTAGATATCCGGCAGGCGCAGCTCGCGCGCACCGATATACTCCCAGATATCTGCCTCAGTCCAGTTGGAGATGGGGAACACGCGAATGTTCTCACCGGCGAGCTTGCCGCCGTTGTACAGATCCCACAGCTCAGGGCGCTGACGGCGCGGATCCCAGCCACCGAAAGAGTCACGCACGGAAAAGATGCGCTCCTTCGCACGCGCACGCTCCTCATCACGGCGCGCGCCACCGAGGACGGCGTCATAGCCTCGCTCAGCAATAGTTTCTACCAGCGGTACCGACTGCAGCGGATTACGGGTGCCATCAGGGCGCTCCTGCAAATCCCCGCGGTCAATCCAATCCTGGACTTTAGCTACGTGCAGGCGCGCACCGGTTTCTTCCACCAGCTCATCACGGAACTGAATGACCTCTGGGAAGTTGTGTCCGGTATCAATGTGCACGAGTTCAAACGGCACGGTTTGCGGCGCAAATGCCCGGCGCGCGAGTTCAAAGACCACGCAGGAGTCTTTGCCGCCGGAGAAAAGCAGGCCTACCTTATCGAACTGGCCAGCCACTTCGCGCAGGATATGAATGGATTCATTCTCCAAGTCCTGCAGGTGTGGCGAGAGCGTATTAGTCATGAAAACAATGGTTCCTTTACTTAAATTATTCGTGCAGTCCGCATTCGGTTTTGCCACCGGCAAATACGCGGCCGGAACGGGCGTCGTCGCCTTCACCAACCGGGAACGTCACTGGTGCGCAGCCAATGGAACGGTAACCCTGCAAGGTCAGCGGGTGGATAACCAGGTCCTCATCCGCAATGTACTTATCGGTGGAGTCCAAGTCCCAGGTGATAATCGGGGAGATTTTCAACCGGCCGGTGCGGTCCAAACTCAACGCAGGCGCGCTGGCGCGGTGTTCAGAATCTGCGCGGCGCAGGCCGGTTACCCAGCCAACGTACTCATCCATCGCCATGTTCAGCGGTTCCACCTTGCGCATCCGGTTGTAGGCGGCCAGGTCCCAGCTGTACATACGTGGTCCGTAGACGGCGTCTTGTTCCTCAGGGCTCAGCAGAGGCTTAATGCGCTTTAAAGGCAGTTGTGGATAGCGCTTTTCCACAGCGTCGGCGGTTTCTAAGGTTTCCGGGAAGTGGAAGCCGGTATCGATGAATAACAAGTCCGCGTCCAGGCCGGCTTTCGCCGCCAGTTCCGCCAGCACGGTGTTTTCCATCGACATGGTCACCGCAATGCGCCCGGGCGCATGCTCGGCGGTCCATTCCATGATGTCGGTCGCGGAGGCATCGAAAAGCTTGTCTGCCCACTGCTCCACTAAAGCTTGGTTAGCTTCGGCAATGTCAGCCGCTAAAGGCGCGGTGTCACGCGTGCCTTCAGGGCTTAGCGATGCATCCTCAAATTCCTTGCCCGCATTTAATAGGTCTGTCATGCCCTTTACTCTAAGCGGCCGAGCCCGTTTGTTCATCCTGGTGGATTCATTAAGCCTTTAAGCGGGAGGTTTAGGAAGAATAAATATCTCGCCAAAGTGAAACACTCGGTCTAGTCTCTTAGACTAAGCGGTCTATTAAAGGAGTGTTTATGACACGCGTATCAATCATCGGCTCCGCTGCCACGAGCCTACAGACAGCAGAGCACCTCGTTAGAGCTGGCATGTCCGTGAACTTATTCACCGAAGAACCAGCCCCCTTCGGACTAATCAACAACTGCCCTGATGGCGGCACTTTAAGACTATTCGGAAACATCCGCATCGGCGTCGATATCACCATGGATGAAATTCTCCACGACAACGCCGAAGCCCTCCTGCGCGCACGCGGAGTCGCATTCACCACCTGGAGCGGCGGCTGCCCCGAAAACCCCATTGACTGGGAAGTTGTTCACTTACGCGCGGGACAAGCGCCCGTCGTATACTTGTGAGGCAATGAATAACAAAGAAATCCGGTTATCGGACTCCGAACGCAATGACGCGATGAACCAGCTAGCCCGCGCCGTCGGCGAGGGCCGGTTAAGCGTGGAAGAATTCGAGCAGCGCTCCGACGACGTCATGCAAGCCCGCTACGGCCGCGACCTCCTCCCCGTGCTCCGGGACATTCCAGAAGTTCGCAATCAGGAGATTAAAGAGTTCTCGCGCGCGGACATCGAAAGACTGCGCGCGGATGGCCGGAAAACCCGCCTCGGCGTTGCCCTGATTACCTCCCTGGTCGGCCTGGCTGCGGGACCTTTCACCATTGCTGCCACCGGAGCTTCCTTCGCCGGTGTCGGCCTGGGCCTAGTATTTTTGCTTGCGGTGCCCACCATCTGGATTTTGCTGTACGTCATGAAAGTCGGCCCCGACTCCTGGCACACCCCGTCCCTGCGCAAACTAGAACGCGAACGCAAACGCGAAATCGAAGCCCAGCGTAAAGACAAATGGAGCCAAATCTCCGACGACGCCCTCGGAATCGCGCAACGCCAACTGTCAAGGTGGAACAAGAAGTAGTTGTGGCACAATATGTCCATGACTTCTCCACGACTTCGCATCCTTGACCAAGCCGACAAACTACGCAACGTCGCGTATGACATTCGCGGCGCGGTCTCAGCGGAGGCGGAGCGCATGGAAATGGACGGCAACCGCATCCTGCGCCTGGACACCGGCAACCCGGCACTGTTCGGCTTCGATGCCCCTGATGTCATCATGCGCGATATGATTGCAGCACTGCCCACCGCGCAGGGTTATTCAACCTCCAAGGGAATTGTGTCCGCGCGCCGGGCAATCTACACCCGCTATGAGCTAGAAGACTTCCCGGCTTTTGATATCAATGATGTCTACCTCGGCAATGGTGTCTCCGAGCTCATCATGATGACGATGCAAGCATTGCTTTCCGATGACGATGAGGTCTTAATCCCCGCTCCCGACTACCCACTGTGGACTGCGGCAACCTCCCTGTCCGGCGGCACTCCCGTTCACTATCTCTGCGATGAGGAAGATGACTGGAATCCGTCCATCGAGGACATCGAATCCAAGATCACCGAGCGCACCAAAGCAATTGTTGTCATCAACCCGAACAACCCCACCGGTGCTGTGTACTCGCGTGAGGTGTTGGAAAAGATTGCTGCGGTAGCCCGCAAGCACTCCCTACTGGTACTCGCTGATGAAATCTACGACCGCATCCTCTACGACGGCGTCAAGCACATCTCCATGGCATCCCTGGTACCGGATTTGCTGTGCATTACCTACAACGGCCTGTCCAAGGCATACCGCGTGGCCGGCTACCGCGCCGGCTGGATGGTGCTGACAGGTCCAAAGAACCACGCCGAAGGCTTCATTGAGGGCCTCGACCTCATGGCCGGCACTCGCCTGTGCCCCAACGTGCCGGCACAGCACGCCATCCAGGTCGCACTCGGCGGCAAGCAGTCCATCTATGAGCTCACCGCAGAAACCGGCCGCCTGCACCAACAGCGCGACGCTGCTTTTGAAAAGCTCAACGAAATCCCCGGAGTCTCCGTCACCAAGGCGCAGGGCGCGCTCTATGCGTTCCCTCGTCTGGACCCAAATGTCTATGAGATTCATGATGATTCCAAGCTCATGCTGGACATCCTGCGCTCCGAGAAAATCTTGATGGTTCAAGGCACCGGTTTTAACTGGCCGACCACCGACCACTTCCGTATTGTCACCCTCCCGTGGGCTTCTCAGTTGGAAGAGGCGATTGAACGCCTCGGCAACTTCTTGGTTAGTTATAAGCAGTAAAATTATCTGCCATATCGTGTGCTGTCCCGCGCCACCCTTCCCTAAACTGCGGGTTTGGGTTGTGGTGGATGGGACCCTCGGGCTCTTCTTGTAGTCCAGCCCAGCCGTCCTCGTCGCGCTCGATACGCCCGTTTCTTGGCGGCGCATTCGGATTATCGTCATTTTGCGCGTTGTGCGGTCCGCACAGGCTGACGGTGTTTTCCCAACTGGTTTCGCCGTTGTGGTAGCCCACGGAGCGAATGTGGTGCACCGCGCACAACATCGCCGGCAGATTACACGCTTCATGCGCGCACACCAGGTTTTCCATTATCACGCCCACCCGGTGCAGGCCTTTGGAAAATCTTTCATTGATAATCGGCGCGATGGTCTCCAGATGAGCCTTGCCGTCTTTGATGGTTGTCAGCGCCACATAGCCCGTCCCAGCAAGCTTTAAGTTCACTGCTTCTTCCAGCGGAATCTGCGCACCCGACAGGGTGTTTAAGTGCCCGCGCGCAATGTCCACGTTCGGGTCTCCGGAGAGAATGATCATCGGAGTGTAGGTAATATTCGTCTCGTCTACGCTATCGCTGGTTCCGTCCATCAGGCGCTTGATCACCCAGTTGGCTAACAGCTGGTCATATTGCAGCGCTGGGTTCTTTTTCATCGCTGTCTTAATAAACGGATCCGCCGCGGCCATAATCGCGCGCGCCTGGTCTGATTTAAACTTGCCCATCAAGTTCAGCATGCCGTGTTCATCGGGCTGCTTGGCAAAGTTCAGCCGGCTAGTCCGCCGCGTGCTCGCACCGCGTTCTACCTGCTCCAGCAACTTGCGCAGCCGCGCATCCGCCTGGTGCAACGTCGAGCCCTCACAGGCTTTGAGCATGCGGGTAAGGACCGCGGGGACATCGTTAAGCCGTGCGTCCACCTTGCCAATGGACTTCGAGACCAGGATCAACATGTCCAAGCTCAAGCCCAGCTTGGCCGCCACCTTGCCGCGCGGCTGAATGCGCTTGTACATCCGCTTCAGCTCATTGACCTCGCGCTCGGTAATACCGTCACGGCGCGCAATTCGGCTGGACTGCAAGCTTCCCGCCTGCCGATGAAACGCCAACAACACATCCCACCCACTCGCCTTCGCGGCGAGGTATGAAGAATATGCGTTAGTCATGAATCTGAGCCTAAGACCAGCGCACAGCCCTGCCAACAGGAAAAAGAATTTTTCCCTCGAACCTGTGGATAACTCTACGCCGGATTTGTTAACCCGCAGGCTAGAGTATGTGTATGAATAATTGACGGAAGGGCTTGCTGGCCATGTTGGCTCTGGCAGGCATCATAACGCTGGTGGGACTTGTCTGGTTGTGGCCGAGTGCGGCGACCAAAGCGGGCGAGGATTTCCCGTTTAATCAACCGCAAGTTCCTGGCACCGTGGTCAAAATAGACAACCATCTGTGCGACTCGGGGCTCACGGGCACGCGCACGGAGACGGCGCCGCTGATTCCTGCTGGTGATGGCGGTGACTGCACGCGCGCCCTGGTGGAGTTTGATGACGGTGATTTCACCCAGCTGGTGCACTATGGCATCGCGGGTGAGCCGGAGCTTGCAGAAGGCGAGCGCATTGTCATGTCTGAAACCGACGGCGCTTTGTACTCCTTTGCTGATTATGAGCGCACCGGCAACCTGCTGCTGTGGGGTGTGATTGCGGCGATTGTCATTATCGCGATTGCTGCGTGGCAGGGTCTACGCGCGCTCATCGGCCTGGCATACAGTCTCGGCGTAGTGTTTATCTTCCTCGTGCCAGGCCTGATGGCCGGCACTAATCCCCTGCTCTTAGCTCTGGTGGCGTGCGCTGCGATTGTGTTTGTGGCCGTGCCGCTGGTGCACGGTATTAACTGGAAAGCCGCGTCCTCGTTGGGTGGCGTGCTCATAGCCTTGGGCTTGGCAGGCTTTCTCGCGTGGGCAGCGATTGACTCGGCCTCGTTGCAAGGGCTTTCCGATGACTCCAATCTCAAACTACTTCTCTACGTCCCCGGCGTATCCATCGTGGGCATTTTGCTGTGCGGATTCGTGGTCGGCGCGCTGGGCAGTTTGAATGACGTGGCTATTGCGCAGGCCTCGACGGTCAATGAGCTGGCCTATGCGCAGCCGGAAGCCAGCGTATGGGAGCTGTTTGTCTCCGCCATGAAGGTTGGGCGTGACCACATCGCGTCGATGGTCTACACGCTGGTGTTGACGTATACAGGCGCAAGTTTGCCGCTGCTGATTCTGATTTCGGCGGCAGATAGAACAATCGCCAGCACGTTGAGCTCCGAAATTGTGGCCACAGAGCTTTTGCGCTCGGGCGTGGGCGCGATTGCGCTAACACTTGCGGTGCCGCTGACCACGCTGATTGCGGCGCTTACTGTGTCAAGGTCCGACCCAGAGCCTCCACGATCCACCCCGCGTCATTCCAAGAAGCGACGTCGAGGACGTTACGTCCATCAATAATGTGCTTGCGCGCCACGAGCTTGCCCACGTCTGCAGGGTCAAGGTCGCGGAATTCTTGCCATTCGGTGGCCAGGATAACCAGTTCCGCATCACGAAGTGCTTCAGAGGCGCTCTCGGCGTAGCCGAGGGTTGGGAAGACCTTGCGCGCATTGTCCATGCCTTGCGGGTCATAGACGGTTACAGCGGCGCCACCCAGGGAGAGCGAGCCTGCCACGGACAGTGCGGGGGAATCGCGCACGTCATCTGAATTCGGCTTGAAGGCACAGCCCAGCACGGTCACGCGGCGGCCGAGCAGGGAGCCAGCGAAGGCTTTCTTGGCTAAGTCCACCATGCGGTCGCGGCGGCGCATGTTAATTGCGTCCACCTCGCGCAGGAAAGTCAGGGCTTGGTCTGCACCGAGCTCGCCGGCACGGGCCATAAACGCACGGATGTCTTTGGGAAGACAGCCGCCGCCAAATCCGAGGCCTGCTCCTAGGAATTTGCGGCCGATGCGGTCATCGTGGCCAATTGCGTCGGCGAGGGCAACAACGTCGCCGCCGGCAATCTCGCAAATCTCTGACACTGCGTTAATAAAAGAAATCTTGGTGGCCAGAAAAGCATTCGCAGAGACCTTTACCAGCTCCGCGGTCTGCAGGTCAGTAACCAAGAAGGGAGTGTTGTGGGACAGCGGCTGCGCATAAACTTCACGCGCAAGTTCTTCAGCTCTACTTTCGCCAGCGCGCACGCCCAGCACAATCCGGTCCGGGGTAATCGTGTCTTTGACCGCGTAGCCCTCGCGCAGAAACTCTGGGTTCCATGCAATCTCCACGGAAGTACCTTCAGCACACAAAGAATCTGCCAACTCTTGCAATTCCGCAGCCGTGCCGACAGGAACAGTGGACTTACCGAAAATCACGTGCTCACCCTGCAAAAGCGGTACTAACTCTTCAATCACCGCGCGCACATAGGTCATATCTGCGGCATAAGAACCATGGCGCTGCGGGGTACCCACGCCCAAGAAGTGCACGTGGGCGAATTCTGCGGCTTTAGAGTAGTTCGTCGAAAAGCTCAGGCGTCCTGATTCCAAATTGCGCTCTAATACCTCTGGCAGGCCAGGTTCATAGAAGGGAACCTGGCCGGACGACAGCGCCTCAATCTTGCTTTCATCCACGTCCACTCCGAGCACTTCATGGCCTAGTTCGGCCATGCATGCTGCGTGAGTTGCGCCTAAATACCCGGTACCAAAGACTGTCATTCGCATAAGAAATCAGCCTAGTGGCCCAAGTTGAACCGATGATTAACTCTATTGGAAATTCAGGTAGGACTTCGACGGCGTAGGCCCGCGCTGACCTTGGTACTTCGAACCCAGTGCGCCGGAGCCATAAGGGACTTCGGCTGGCGAGCTCATCTTAAACATCGCCATCTGGCCGACTTTCATGCCGGGCCACAAGGTGATGGGCAGGTTCGCCACATTCGACAGTTCCAGGGTGATGTGGCCGGAAAAGCCCGGGTCAATAAAGCCCGCGGTGGAGTGCGTGAGCAGGCCCAGGCGGCCAAGGGAAGACTTGCCCTCCAGTCGACCAGCCAGGTCATTGGGCAGGGTGAACTTTTCCAGAGTTGCAGCCAGCACGAATTCGCCGGGGTGCAGCACGAAAGGTTCATCTTCGGGCACTTCGACCTCGGTGGTCAGGTCTGGCATTTCCAGCTTCGGGTCAATGTGGGTGTACTTGGAGTTGTTGAAGACGCGGAAGTACTTATCAATGCGCACATCCACGCTGGATGGCTGGATAAGCTCCGGGGCAAAAGGTTCAATACCTAGACGTCCGTTGTCGATGGCATCCCGGATGTCCTTATCGGATAGAAGCACAACGGCCCTCCTATTTTCTGGCCGTTTTGGCCTCGGTGTAGACTATCTTTTGTTCAACGTGCCGGCGTAGTTTAGTGGTAGAACATCAGCTTCCCAAGCTGAGAGTGCGAGTTCGATTCTCGTCGCCGGCTCCAAATTTTACCCTAACTGCAGGTAACAATCGGCTGTGGGTCATACACAGTGGTGGTTGTTTCGCGGTTCATTTCGTTGCCGTTGAGGTCGCGAATAATTCGGGTGTCAGAGGTGGTAAACCCTGGTGCGCCGCCGGAAGGTGAGCAGTCATCGCCGGTAAGTTCCATGCGCTGCGGGGAGGTTGGTGCCCAACGGCCGTTGTTGACGGATTCCACGTCCACGGTCTTCACGCCCATGAGTTTCACGGTGACGCTGCCGCCACCGACGCTGGTGACAACCTGCACGGGGTAATCAGAGCCATTCTTAAACTGCAGGTCAATCGCGCCTTCGTAGACGGTTGCCTCGCGGCCCGCTGGGTAGCGGGAGATGTAATAAGAGTGCGGGGTATGCGCAACATCGGTCATGCCTCCAAAGTAGGAAGCATTGTACAAAGTTGTCGCGAATTGGGAGATGCCGCCGCCCACGGCAGTGCCGGCGTGGCCGTCAATGATGATGCCGGATTCCACAAAGCCCTGTGCGGTACCGCGGGGGCCGGTGTAGCCGTTCAAAGAGAAGGTATCGCCGGGTGAAACCACAGCACCGTTGACCATCTGCGCGGTCAGTTCAATGTTGCGCCCAGACGCAGCGGAGTAGCCGGAAGTGGTGAACTCGCCCACGGTCTGGTCGAAGGAAGCATTCTGTGCCTGCTCAGTGGTAAAGGTTGCTTCCTCGTCCTCATAAGCGGCTTCCCACTCGCGTGGCTCCTCGCCCACAACGCGCTTGTCAAAGCCGTCCAGGGTGGTTTCCCAATCGATGATCTCACCATCGGAGTGCGGAGTGACCTGCATGGAGCCGGAGGCAAAAGAGATCTGCGCGTTCTGCATTTCGGTTTCGGTGTCGGCCAAGGTGGCATCGAAAAGCTCTTGTGCGTGCTCGGTGTTAATGGCCAACTCGAGGTTGTCTTCAACCCGCTCTACTGCAACGAAGCTGGAAATTGCTTCCTCGTCCAAGGTAGCGGTGACGTCACTTCGGCCCTTGAGCTCCAAAGCCCCGTTGAGTGCGGCCTTAGCCGGACCGTCGGCGAACTCATCAACCTTGTCCTGGGTAATGGCTGGCTCGACCTCAATTGGCTCTACCTCAACGCCTTCTGGGTCCAGCCAGTTGCTGGTCACATTTTCTTCCAGCTGGGCGCGGTCCACGCCCTGGCCCAAGACTGCATCAACGGTGCGGACTTCGCCTTCCTCGATCGCGACTTGGCCGTCGGTGGCATCAAAGGACAGCTCGCCTTCAAGCCGGTTAATCACAGGTTCCAGGGCTTGAGCATCAACATCAGCGTCAACGTCAATCTCATTCGGGCTGCCCACAAACGCCGCCAGACGGGAGAACGGGTTCATGGACGCCTCGGGGATAGAATTGACGGCAGTTTCAAAGTCCAGGGACATGCCGGCCTGCTCAGGGATAAATTCCGCGGTGCGCTCACCGGCGGTCACGGAGACAGGCTCGGTGGTCGCGCTACCAAGCTCGCTTTGCAGCTTATCGATGGCCGCCGCCGGCTCCATACGCGAAACATCCACGCCACCGACCGATGTCTTGCGTGGAAGTTTGCCCTTGCCACTGACAACGTCGAGTGCATAGGCAACGCCTAAGATCACCAAAAGGCCCACGAGGAGCCCGGCGATAATGGCCCACTTTTTCCCTGTCCCAGCTTTCTTCACAGCCTTTAGGGTAATGGCTTATTGAATGCTATCCAACCTGTGCTGCACTCTCTGCGCCCCAGATTCCAGGCGATATGGGTGGATTTGGCCGGTTTCTACTGCATAAACACAGGCGTCAATGACTGCATTAATATCACTTGCCGATGACCATAGTGCCTGGTCAGCTCCCGCCGCCAGGGCAGCCGGCACGGCTTGTTCAATGCTCATGGTATTTGATATGGCAGCCATACCAGTTAAGTCATCAGTGTAGGCAAGACCATTGAAGTTGTGATGGTTGCGCAGCAATCCATAGGCGTGATTGTTCAAACTTGCAGGCGTAGTGCCGTCGCCGAGCCCGGGAACGACCATGTGCCCGACCATCACGGCGGCTTCCGGCGCCTGGGCGAAAGCCTCTTCAAAAGGAATCAGGTCATGGCCAAACATGTCCGGTAGGGCTGGGGTAACTGCCTCACCCAGGTGCGTGTCGCCGGAGGCGCGCCCGTGGCCGGGATAGTGTTTGAACACTGCTTTGACGCCGGCGCTTTCCAGGCCGCGGGCAAAGGCCGCACCATAGTCTCCGGCCAGGCGGGGGTCTTCAGAAAAGGAACGGTCTCCGACTACTTCCAGCCCGCCGCCGTCGACATCAATGACGGGCGCAAAGTCCACGGTGATGCCATGGGCGCGCAAGGTTTGCCCGATTTCCGCGCCTTTCGCTTCCACCTCGTCCAAGGTCATGGTCGCGGCTAAATCTCTGGGAGACGGATGCTCGCCCAGAATGTGCGAGAAGCGCTGCACGCGCCCGCCTTCAAAGTCGATGGCGACGTCAAAGGGCCTGCCCACTTCTTCGCGCAACCCGTGCAGTTGATACAGCAAAGCCGGGTCTGCCCAGCTGGTGATAAAGATTCCGCCGACACCGGCATCAAGCTTGGCTTTAGCGTCGCCATAATTGACCACGCCGGGCATGAGCATGCTGGCTACCTGTGTGCGCACATCCACTGGTTCCGGCTCCGGCGCTTCAGAAGTTGTGGTGGTTGTGGTTGTCGTTGTTGTTTCGGGCGCGCTGGAGGAGGTGACACGGGGTGCATCGGCAGGCTGTGCGCATGCTGAGAGCAGCCCTGTGGCGAGAACAATTCCGACTAACCTTTTCATCGGTTGTCTAGTGTGCCGCAACTGCCCCAATTTGGCGAATAGGATGGTTACAATTGTGAGCATGAATAATGCACAAACCATGCTGATCGCCTACGACGGTTCCGATAGAGCTGTGCGCGCCATGGAATACGCTGCACGTTTCTTGCAACCTGGCACCGTGGAAATCCTCACGGCGTGGGAACCGGTTGCGCGTCAGGCGGCTCGCGTGGTCACGCGCACTGGCTTGCAGCAGGCCGCGATGGAGCCGGAAGCAGTCGAAGATGATCCGGCCTATGAAGAGGCTTTGGCTATTTGCCGCGAGGGCGTGAAGGTGGCTGAAGATTTGGGTCTTGCCGGCCGCGCGCATTTGGTGGAATCGGCTACCACCATTGCTTCTGCTATTGTTGACGCCGCTGATGAGTTGGATGTCGATATTATTGTCACCGGCACCCGCGCCCTCAAGGGCTTTCGCGGCTGGTGGAATAATTCCACGGCAGAGCACATTGTGCGCCACGCCGGCCGCCCAGTGTTCATCGTCCCTCCTGAGAAGGATGATGAAGATGTTGATGATGACCCAGAGTACTTCGAATAAGGAATAGATCTATGCCACGCACCATCGGACCGGCCATTGGCTCAGTCGTCGTGGGCATTGCCCTGGGGGTTGTCACCATCATTGGCGTTGCACAGTTCTCCGGGCAGGACACAGTTCCGGCAGGTCATGCAGTGCCTGCCGATGAAGCCCTGTTAGGCAGCCCCGAATACGGATCCCGCGGATAGTTGTATGTCCACGTCATCGGGTGGGTTATCTGTGCCCTTGTGGCGTTCGCGCAGCCTTTTGGTTTAACGGCTGCTGATACTAAACATGATTTGGCCGCGGATCCGTCTGGGTTTTTAGCGGGTGCTTTTTCTGCTTATTCCGATAATTTCACTTTAGGCCAGCTGCAGAACCAAGCCTATGGCTATCTGTTTCCCCAGGGCGCGTTTTTTCTTGCCACTGATTTTCTGCCCGGTTGGGTAGCGCAGCGCGCCTGGTGGAGCATTGTTTTAGGCGTTGGATTTTCCGGTTTTGTGGTTGTAGCCCGCAAGGTTTTCAGTGTTTCGCCTGCGTGGTTGGTTCTGGGCGGGCTGGTATATGCACTGAGTCCCCGGGCGTTGACGACGCTAACGGCGATTTCTTCTGAGACCTGGCCGGTTATGCTCGCACCCTGGGTGGTGGCACCGTTTTTGGTGCAGCGCATTTCTTGGCGCCATGTTGCAGCGGCAGTGGTGCCGGTGGCGTGCATGGGCGCGATCAATGCCACCGCGACCCTGGCCGCGTGTGTGCCGGCCGCGATTGTGTTGCTCTACCGCAAACAGTTCAAAGCTCTCGGGCTGTGGCTGCTTGGCTGCGCGCTGGTTAGTGCGTGGTGGATTGGCCCGCTGCTCATTCTTGGTAAGTACGCCCCGGCTTTCACGGACTATATTGAATCCGCTTTTGTGACCACGCGCTGGCTTAACCTGCCGGAGTTGCTGCGCGGGGCGACCAGCTGGTCCACCTTTGTGGATACTGAGCGCCAGGCTGGTTCGCTGTTGACCAGCGAGCCGCTGTTCATCCTCGCCACCTGCGCAGTTGCTGCTGTGGGTTTGGCGGGGCTCACGCGCCTGCCCAAGGTATGGACGGCGATGTTGCTCATTGGCATCGCGATTATGGGCACGCACTTGGGCGTCTACCTGGATTTTCTGGATGGTGCCGGCGCGTTTATGCGCAACCTGCACAAGTTTGATCCGTTGGTGCGCCTGCCCTTGGCACTGGGTCTCACGTTGGCGGTGTACAAGCTTGCCACGCGGAAAATGGCGGCGGCCATTCTGGTGGTTTTGGTGGTTCTGACCAGCACCGCGCCGGCGTGGACGGGCCGGCTGCTGCCAAAGGGCGCTTATGAAGAAGTACCGCAGTATTGGCAAGAGGCCGCGGACTTTATTAATGACAACGCGCAGGACACCCGCACGCTGATTGCGCCGCAGGCGTCTTTCGCGCGCCAGGACTGGGGTTGGACGCGCGATGAACCAGCCCAACCACTGGTGGATACTCCGCTGGCTTTCCGGGATGCCATCCCGCTGATTCCTGCGGAATCTATTCGCGGGCTCGACGGCATCATGGATGTGCTGCGTTATGACCCCGCGCAGGGCGCAAAGGCCTTGCAGCGCCTTGGCATCGGCGCGGTTATCTATCGCCATGACCTGGAGAATTCCTTCACTGAATTCGATCCGGAGGAACTGCCCGGCGAGGTGCATACCTTCGGCGACGTCGACGTCATCCTCTTGGAGTCGCAACCGGACATGCTCATTGCTGACAACCAGCCCACCACCGTCGCCGGTGGCGGGGAAATCTTGGCGCTGCTGGACATGCTCGGCACGCCTGGACCGCGCAAATTAGTTGAAGAAAACGCGAAGGTTGTCACCGATACCCCGGCGTTGGTGGATAGAAACTTCGGCACGCTCGATGGCGCGGCTAGTGCGCAGATGGCGCCGGGTGATGAATCTACCTCCAATAACACTGCCCGGGACTACCCGAGCGCTGGGCCGCTGACCACCGTGAAGGAGGGGGATGTGAGGTTGTCGGCGGAGTCATCGGCAAGCGATGCTTCTGCCTTCGGCGGCGCCAACCCGGCGCGATCACTGACCGCGGCTGCCGATGACAACCCCGAAACCGCCTGGTGGCCCGCCCCAGGACACACCGGCTGGCTGCAGCTCGACGGCGACTTCCCCACGCCGGAAATCACGCTAACCGCAACGCGCAGCACCGAGGTAGAAATCCACGGCGCGGATGGCGCAAAAGTCACCGCGCGGCTAGAGGCAAACACCCCGCGCACCATCACGGTGCCGGGTGGGCCGACCGAAGCCATCCGCGTGGAGCTCACAGAACGCGTCGGTATTGCTGAGGTTGAGCAAGCCAAGCGCGTGGTCACGGTGCCGGATACCTCACCGGATGTGCAGCAGTTTATTTTCCAGCGCTTGTTCCTGGACACCGGCATTATCATTCGCGAGTTCACCGCGCCGCGCGATATGACGGTGACCTTGGATGCTGACCGCGAGCAGGTGCTTATCGATGCCTCCTCCTACGCCCCCGGCGACACCATCGCGTTGGATAAGGGCACGCACCGGATCGAGACCCGCGCGCAATGGGTGAGCCTGACTGCTGAACCGCAGCAGGTCGCCTATGAAGCAACCGGCCGGGACATTGCTGCGGCTGATTCGGAGCGGATTCTCAACACCAGCCGGGCGTTTAACTCTGGGCTGCGCGGATACCTCGGTGACGTAGAACTAGAGCCTGTGGAAATTGATGCCGCGAGCCAAGCTTTTGTTATTCCGCCCGGTATTGCCGGCGAGTTCCGGATGGAACATGAAGCCGATGGTCTCTACCGCGCATGGCTGATCATTGGCGGTCTGATTGGTATTGCAACGCTTGTGGCCTGCGCATTCACCAGCCGGTTGTGCGGCGAGAATGCGCAGATGCCCATGGGCTCCCCGTGGCTGGTGGGAATCATTGCCCTGGGCTTGGTCAATTGGGTCTTCGCTCCGGTAGCACTAGCCATGTGGGCGGTGCTGCGCTGGACCAACTTGAAAGCTGAATATCTCAGCCCCGCGCTGATGCTCATGGCGGGGGCGATGTTGGCGCGGGCGCCGTGGCCATCGGAAGGCTATGCGGGCGACTCGCTCCTAGTGGTCTCCCTGACCGCGGCTGCTGTGGCTTGCCTCTTCTTCCCGCGGAAATAGCGCCGCGCGGGCTCTTCCACCAGTTCATAGCAGGCATATGACACCGCGATGCTAAACGCGACGGTGAGGATAAAGATGATGGTGAAGTGCCCGGAGAATAGCGAGATTCCTGTCAACGGGAACATCAGCCCCAGGACCGCAACGTGCCAGAGGAAGATGGAATAGGAAATCTTGCCCAGAAACTGCCAGGTCGGGCTTTCCAATATCTTGCTCGGCCCGCCCAGGGCATAAGGCACAACGATGCACGCGGCGAAAGTTGCACCAGCGAGGATGCGGCGGTTGAATTCATCTGGCTCCGGGTGAACTAGGCCCTGTGGCCCGAACCATTCGCGCGAGGCCACCCACATGATTGCCGTGGCGAGCGCCCACGCGATGGGACGCACCCAGGTGGGTATTTTTACTTTGCCCTCGAATTCGGCGGCGAGCATGCCCACGGCAAACCAGGAAATATAGGACGCCGGCCAGATCTGAAAGTTGATGCCCTCGCCATCAAACGCCGCGACGAAGGGCAGCCAGGGCCAGCCATAGGACAGCACGGCAGCACCCAGAATCGCAGCGATGCGCTGAACGCGGCCAAGGCCCTGCAGTGCGAAAGCAATGAGCGGTAGTGCGAGGTAGAAAGCGATTTCCACGCACAGCGACCACAGGTGGGTCAGCCCCGGCGCGAGACCATCCGCGATGTAAATCTGCGTGGAGGTTAAGTTGGTGAGAATCTGCCAAATGTCCATGCTGCGCGCATCTGGGAACAGTAAAATCACCGCGATGACGCAAACCAGGTACGCGGGCGCGATGCGGGCAACGCGGTTGCGGTAGTAGTGCTCATTGAGCGGGCGGCGCCAGAGCACGAAAGCGGACAGCGCGAAGAATACAGCCACGAAATAATCAAAGCGCTCGGCGAATGCCCAGCCGGTGCCGGTTTGGAAAGAAACGTGGGTGACAACGATTCCCAGCGCGGCTACCGCGCGGATACCGTCTAGGGCTGGCAGGTGCTGCGGTAAAGTACTAATCGTTATCACCTCCTTGAGTTTGAATTGGACAATATTCCTTAAATGCTACGTACCCAATCTTCTTTGAAGCTCACCGCCATCATTGCACTGGTGTGCTTGATTGTTGGTGCCGTCGCCCCGGCACTGTTTACGCAGCGCACGCGTCCACTTTCGCTCAAAGAAGACATCTCCGTATCCATGGGCCCAGCTGAGGCACAGGTTGCCGATTGGGACGCCTATGCGGCTGGCGATGGCTGCGAGGACGGCCTCAAGTGCGTTGTTGAGACCAAACAGCTGGAGATTGACAGGCACTCCACCACCGCAAAGACGGATGTGGATGATGCCGCGGCCCATGCGAAAAGCGATATTTCAGTCACCTTAGATGGTGAGCAGATTGCTGCTATTGAGCAATCAGCGCTGCTCAACCGCGAATCGGCGTATCCAATGGCGGATTCCGATACCAGCCAAGAATTCACGGTTCACGGCGGCGCGGTGCTCAACGCTGAGGGCGCGGAAATTGACGGTATTGATTACTTCTTCCCGTCCCAGACCGAGCAGCGTTCCTACCCTTATTTCGACACCGTGATGCAGAAATCGGAGCCGATTGATTACCTCACCGATGAAGAAATTGATGGCATCCCCACTTATTCCTTCTATCAAAAACGCCACGGCATCAATATCTCCGACATCTTTGATGACCAGACCTTCCCGGGCCGCGCCGGCGACTTTTACTCCGATGAAGAGCTAGCGCGCATCAATCTAGACGCCGATGAGGAAGTAAACCTCAAGCCGTATTACGCCTTCGAACGCACCGTATGGGTTGAACCCACCACGGGACGCGTGATTGATGTCAATGAGAAGATGCAGATTTACCTGGCGCAGTCGCACATCGCGGAACCAACCGGTGAGCGCACCTTGTTTTCCACCGACATTTCCTGGGACGAGGCTTCTTCCCAGGCGGAGCTGGACAAGGTGAAAAACACCGTGCTGGGCGTGCAAGTAGCAACCATTTTAGGCTGGGCGCTCGCGATTGTGGGCGCGGTACTGCTGCTCATCTGCGCGTGGCGTTTTAGCAGGCAGCGTGCGCAATAGGCTGATTTGTACCGCCTTTGCGGCGGCAGCAGTCTTGGCCGTAGTGTGGCCTTTTCTCTTCGGCGGGCAACTTGCCTGGCGTGACATGCTGGTGCTGGATTCACCGGGCATGACCGCGGCCAACTTCGGCGGCGGAGACCTCTTTGCGCGCAACGCACCCCAAGATGGTTTCCTGGCTATCATCGGGATGATTATGCCCGCCACCATCGTGGTCAAAGCACTCATGGTGCTCACCGCGTGCGGCGCAGCTTATGGCGCATGGTGGCTCAGCAACAAGGAACTGTTTCCCTCGCTCGCTGCGATTGGGTTGGCGGTGTGCAACCCGTTTGTCATCGAAAGGCTGTTGCAAGGACATTGGTCCGTGGTCATCGCCGCATGGCTTTTGCCACTGATTGCCGCCGCAGCGCTGTCCGGCCAGGCACTGGTGGTCTGGCTTTTGATGTTCCTTGCCTCGCTCACCCCCACCGGCGCGCTCATTGCCCTGGTGGTGGCACTGGTATGTCTTAACCGCCACCGGCTTATCACCTCAGGTCTTGGCGCTTTCTACACTTTGCCCTGGGCCATCCCGGGGCTCATAGCCACCTTCCGCGGCGGGCAAGAAATGAATGCCCACGCCGCCGCTGAGGCTTTTGCCCCGCGCGCGGAGGAAGCCGTGGGAACCTTCGGCGCCATCTTGGGCTTGGGCGGAATCTGGAATGCGGAGGCCGTCCCGGAATCCCGGCACTTAGGTTTCGCGCTCTTTGGTCTTGGTGTGTTTGCCTGCGTGCTCATCGGCGCCCGTTTTGTTCCCAAACGTCTCATGATCCTGGCAGCCGCCGGCCTTGGCCTGGCATCCCTGGCTTGGCTGTGGCCAACCGGCATGGCCTGGGCACTGGAGTACATCCCCGGCGCGGGGCTTGTGCGCGATAGCCAAAAGCTGCTCATGCTGGCGCTGCCGTTTTACATCGCGGCGTTGGGGCACATTCCTGCGAAACAAACCGTGGCAGCGGCAATCGCCCTGGGCTGCGTCATCTTACAGACCCCGGACGCGGTAAACTCGCTGTCCTCGCTGCGCGGTACCAACGCACAGCTAGTGGATGAGGCGCTGATTAAAGACATCGCCGGGCGCGATGTGCTCTTTGTTGACCGCGATACGCTGGTGGAAGTCGATGGCCGCCTGGTCATCGACCCTTATTCCAAGGTCGTCAACAAGGTGGAATCAGGCAGCCTCAGCGTTGATGGGCAAGCAGTCGATCTGCCCAGCCCACGCTGGCAGGCCGCAATGACAGCCTGGGAAGATGAAGACCTGAAAGCTCTAGAAGACCTAGGCATCGGCGTGGTCGTGGAAGATGAAGAAATCATCGCTGAAACGTCCGCCGGTTCTTATCGCACGCCGTGGATTTTGACCACCGCCTGGATGCTTGGACCAATTATTGCTGGGTTAGCTTTCGCAGCAACTGTTCAAAGCGGGCGCCGGTCGAATCCCATGAGAACTTAAGCGCAAACTCGCGTGCTGCTTCCCCCAGTTCGCGGCGCAGCGGGGCATCGGCAATCAGCCGCCGGGTTGCCGCCGCGAACTCCTTCTCATCAGCAACCAACAAGCCCGTCTTGTTATTCAGCACGCTATCGCGCAGCCCAAAAGAATAACCGATGGTGGGAACGCCATGCTGGGCGGCTTCCATCACGGCCAAACCCCAGCCTTCTTTGCGCGAAGGCATCAGATGAATATCAGCCCGCGCCAACAGCGCATGCTTGTAATCTTCCGTGACCTGCCCGTGGAAAAACACCTTGTCCATCATTCCACGTGCGCGCGCATAGGCATGGAGTTCAGATTCCCACCAGCCGGTGCCGATGACGTCTAGAGTTGCATCGGAAAGCTGCGCGACCGTATCAATCGCATGCTCAATCTGCTTATAAGGCACCAGCCGTGACAGCGTGACCAGGTGAATGGGAGTCTCACGCTCAATGATCGGAATGTGCTCCGGGATGGGATCCACGCCGTTTTCGATGATGTGTGCGCCCGGCACCCCCAGCTCCGCCAGGTCCGTGCGCGAGGCTTCAGACACCGTCACGGTTTCAGCGTCGCGGTACACCCAGGGCGCGACCTTGGATTCCAGGAACCAGCCGAGTGGGCCAATAATGCGCCCGGCAACCGGCCAGACTTCGCGGTGGCAGTGGTGTGTTAACAGCACCGTGGGTTTGCCCGCAACCAGGCGCGCAAAGAAAGGAATGCCATTTTGGGTATCCACCACAGCATCAAAGCCGCGCAAGGGGCCAACGCCGAAACGCCCGGCGGCAATCAGCGCCAGGGCTTTAGGATATACGCTGTATTTAGCGCCGCCACGGGAGTAGGTGACACCGTTGCGCACTTCCGTGCGTGCGGCATTCATGTGCCCTGAGGTGCGAAAAACTACCTCGTGGCCGTGGGATACTAGATACTCCCCGACGCGTTCGAGGTAGCGTTCTGAACCGCCGCCTTGGGGGTGGGTGGAGTCGCGCCAGCACAACAGGAGGATCTTCATGGTGGGTAATAAGCCTAGCGGGTATAGCCTAAAGTCCATGAAACACACCCGGGCTTTGGCTACGTTTTCGCGCGCATGGCAGCTTTTGCGTTCTTTCCGCTTTGAGCAAACCCGCCCGGTTATCTTCTACGGGGGACTGGCTAAAGACACCGCTTTGCTTATCGATTCCCTCTCCCGCGACGCCGGGCTCACCCTCCAGGGGGCAAGGGTGTTGGATGTCGGCGGCGGGCCGGGCTATTTCGCCACCGAGTTTGAAGCGCGCGGCGCGCAATATTTCGGGGTCGAACCCGATGCCGGGGAAATGACTGCTGCAGGGATTTCCATTGCCAATGCCGTACGCGGGGATGGCACTGCCCTGCCTTTTGCCGATGACACCTTTGAGGTGGTCTATTCCAGCAACGTGGCAGAGCACATCGACAAGCCATGGGCGATGGCTGATGAAATGCTGCGTGTCACCCGCCCTGGTGGTCTTGCCGTAGTGAGCTATACCGTATGGCTAGGGCCTTTCGGCGGGCATGAAACCGGGCTGTGGCAGCACTATGTCGGCGGAGAGTTTGCGCGCCGACGATATGAGAAAACCCATGGGCATCCGCCGAAGAATGTTTGGGGCACGTCCCTGTTTGCGGTCTCCGCGAAACAAGGGCTGGACTATGCACGCGGCAAAGATGTACTGCTTGCCTTCCCGCGTTATCACCCATCCTGGGCCTGGTGGATTGTGCGCGTGCCTATCCTGCGCGAGTTTTTAACCTCCAACCTGGTGCTGGTGCTACGCAAACAGCCCGCCAACCAATAAAGGCTGACGGGCTGAGAACTCTTAGGAGTTATTTAAGCAGACTCGATGCGGGTCTTGAGTGCATCCAGCTGATCATGAACTTCCTGTGGCACGCGTGGGCCGAGGAAGCGCAGGTACTCAAGGTTGTCTTCCAAGTCAGCACCCCACTCAGAAGGATCCACTGACAGTGCTTCCTTGATGTCTTCCAGCGGGGTGTCCAGACTGGTCAGGTCCAGGTCTTCCGCGCGGGCGGTGTTACCGATAACGGTTTCTTCAGCGCCAACATTGCCCTCAACGCGGTCAATGATCCACTTGAGTGCACGGGAGTTCTCACCGAAACCAGGCCACAGGAAGCGGCCATCTTCGCCACGACGGAACCAGTTAACCAGGAAGATCTTAGGCAGCAAGTCGCCGCCCTTGTTGCCCATGTCGATCCAGTTCTGCAGGTAGTCACCAGCGTTGTAGCCGATGAATGGCAGCATTGCCATTGGGTCGTGGCGCAAGGAACCAACCTTAGCCTCGGCAGAAGCTGCGGTCTGACCGGATGCCAGCAGGGAGCCGATCATGGTGCCGTGGTTCCAGTCGAAGGACTGGGTGACCAGTGGGACGGTGCTTGCGCGACGGCCGCCGAACAAGATGGCATCCAGCTTGACGCCCTTCCAGTCATCAAACTCCGGTGCAGCAGTTGGGCACTGTGCAATCGGGGTGCAGTAACGGGAGTTTGGGTGCGCTGCAGGAGTAGCGGAATTTGGAGTCCAGTCTTCACCGAGCCAGTCAATGAGGTGCTCAGGTGCGTCGCCGTCCATGCCTTCCCACCAAATATCGCCGTCATCAGTCAGCGCAACGTTGGTGAAGATGGTGTTGCCTGGCTCCATGGTCTTCATCGCAATTGGGTTGGATGCGTAGTTAGTACCAGGGGCAACGCCGAAGAAGCCGTTTTCTGGGTTGACAGCGTAAAGGCCGTCTTCGCGCAGGTGCAGCCACGCGATGTCATCGCCCACAACTTCAGCGGTCCAGCCCTCAAGGGTTGGGGTGATCATTGCGAGGTTGGTCTTGCCACACGCAGATGGGAATGCCGCAGCGATGTGGTATGCCTTGCCCTCTGGGGAAACCAGCTTCAGGATGAGCATGTGCTCAGCCATCCAGCCTTCTTCCTTCGCCATGACAGATGCGATACGCAGCGCGTAGCACTTCTTAGCCAGGATGGCGTTTCCGCCGTAGCCCGAACCGTAGGACCAAATTTCCTTGGTGTCTGGGAAGTGGGTGATGTACTTGGTGTCATTGCAAGGCCATGGAACATCTTCCTGGCCTGGCTCCAGTGGCGCACCTACGGAGTGCAGTGCGTGCACGAAATCACCGTGCTCACCGACCTTGTCCAGTACTTCCTGGCCCATGCGGGTCATCACGCGCATGGACAAAACGACATAAGCGGAGTCAGTCAGCTGCACGCCCAGCTTTGGATCTGGGTCGCTGATTGGGCCCATGCAGAAAGGAACGACGTACATGGTGCGTCCGCGCATAGAACCGCGGAACTCCTCCGTCATTTCTTCCTTCATTGCTGCTGGCGGTACCCAGTTGTTGGTTGGGCCAGCATCTTCCTGGCTTTCAGCACAGATAAAGGTACGGGACTCTACACGCGCAACATCCGAAGGGTTTGAGCGTGCCAAGTAAGAATTAGGACGCTTTTCCTCATTCAGCTTGATCAGGGTGCCCTTTTCCACCAGCTCACCTGCGAGGCGGTCAGCCTCTTCCTGTGAACCATCGATAAAGACCACCTGGTCTGGCTGGAAAAGCTCCACGTTTTCATTAATCCACTTAATGAGCTCTTCGTTCTTGGTTGGCGCTTCGCCAACGAGGCCTTGAATAGCGGTGGTCATCTACTAAATCTCCTGCGATAATTTGGGAAGGATCTTCTCTGAGTTAGTCTCAAGCACCAGCCTAACTGTCAGAGTGAAGAAATTGGATTGGATTTACACCACACTGGTTATATCCACCGAACCTACCACAAGATTTGCAGGCAGAACAGGACGTAAACCACAGATAAAGGTTGGGTTTGACACCCCATAACGGGGGAGGACAAGGAAAGGTAGCTGCCAAATCCATTTCCATACCACCACCCCCGGGACTTAACTGGTTATATCCGCCTGCATTATTCCGGGTGTTTTTGTGCACTTTCGGGCGTCAATCTTTGCCTATACCGCAAAGACCATGAACAATAGTGTGAGATGACAGGAATCAACTCCTGTCACATCTTGTTCTTATTGGCCTTATTGCTGCTCTTTCTATCCAAATACTTAAAAGAAAAATCATGAATAATACTGAAAACATTTCTGGCCGCCCCCCGCAAACTAACTTCAATGAAGCGTTCAATAATGATCTGGACTATCCGCGTCTGGGCAATGTCACCTTCCGCCGTGGCACGCTGACAGACAACCAGGAGGCCATGTTCAATGAGAATTGGCCCCAGATGGGCAAAGAGCTTGGCGATGAATTGATTGACGTCGATGCCTGGTTCGGCCGCGCAGGGCACAAGACCATCGTGGAGATTGGTTCCGGCACTGGCACTTCCACTGCTGCAATGGCGCCGCTGGAAGCAGACACCAACATCATCGCGGTCGAGCTGTACAAGCCAGGTCTGGCCAAGCTGATGGGCCAGGCAGTCCGCAATGGTCTGGATAATATCCGTATGGTTCGCGGTGACGGCGTGGAAGTAATGGTTCGCATGTTTGAACCAGAATCCCTCGATGGCATCCGTGTATTCTTCCCGGATCCGTGGCCGAAGGCGCGCCACAATAAACGCCGCATCATCCAGTCCGGCACGCTGAACCTGTTCGCGTCGCGTCTAAAGAAGGGCGGCGTGCTGCACGTTGCAACAGACCACGCCGACTATGCCGAGTGGATCAACGAACTCGTTGAGGTCGAGCCTTCCTTGGAATACAAGGGCTGGCCGTGGGATGGGTGCCCGCAGCTAACAGACCGTCAGGTTATTACGAAGTTTGAAGGCAAGGGTCTGGACAAAGACCACGTTATTACTGAATACCTGTGGGAAAAGAAATAATGAGCAGCAAATACGCACTTATCTGGGACGCGCCCAATATGGACATGGGCCTCGGCGCAATTTTGGGTGGACGCCCAACGGCTGCTTACCGCCCACGCTTTGACGCGATTGGTCGCTGGGTGGTTCTCAACGCCCAGGACTTCGGCGCTGAACCGCAGGCTTCCGTGTTTACTAATGTCACTCCCGGCGGCGCGGATGTCATCCGCCCGTGGGTAGAAGCCATCCGAAACGTCGGTTTCTCTGTCTTTGCCAAGCCGAAGACAGATGAAGATTCTGATGTCGATCCGGACATGATCGAGTACATCCTCGACAACCGCGATGACCTCGCGGGGCTTATCGTGGCATCTGCCGATGGCCAGAATTTCCAGCCGCTACTAGAAGAGCTCGCCGGCGAGGGCATCCCCGTCACCGTCCTGGGTTTCCATGAGCATGTCTCCTGGGCAATTGCTTCCGAGTCCCTGGAATTTGTGGACCTAGAAGACATCCCGGGTGTGTTTAGGGATCCACTGCCACGCGTGAGCCTGGACGCTCTGCCGCCGGAAGGTGCATGGTTGCAGCCATTCCGTTCTTTGTCCGCCTTGTTAGAGCACTAGGAGATACTCAGACGTGTTTTTGAAATGGGGCCGCTTTTCTTACGCCTACCGCAAACTCATTCCTTTTGTGCTCATCGGCGTCATCTTGTTCCTCTTCGGAGTTTTTGGAACCCAGCTGGGCAACAAGATGAGCCAGGAGGGTTGGGATGACCCGAACTCTGCATCCACGCAGGCTGCGAAGATTGAAAATGAGGTCTTCGGGCGTGATAACTCCGGCGATGTCATCGTCATGGTCAACAATCCTCAAGACAATCTTGAGGAAGGCCGCGAGTATGTAGACAACCTCAAGAGCTCCTACCCGGATCAGATTGCACAGGTCAACAGCTACTTTGATACTCAGAACCCGAACTTGCTCAATGAGGAGGGCAACCTCGCATTCGTGGCTATTGGGCTGGCCGGTGATGAAGAGCAGACTCTCAAAGACTTCCGTATCATCCAAGATGCGCTGACAGATACTGAGCTCGACGTTGAGGTCGCCGGCGCGACCGCCGTCGCGGATGCACTCGATGCCGGCATGGCCGATGACATCGCGCGTGCAGAACGCGCTGCGCTGCCGCTGGTTGGCTTGTTGCTGCTGGTGGTCTTCGGCTCTGTCGTCGCAGCGTTTATGCCCTTGGTCGTCGGCGGTCTGTCCATCTTGGGTTCCATCGGCATCCTCGGCATTCTGGCAGGTTTCCTGCAGGTCAACGTCTTCGCGCAGGCAGTGGTTACGCTGCTGGGCTTGGGCCTGGCCATTGACTATGGCCTGTTCATGGTCTCGCGTTTCCGTGAGGAGCTGGACAAAGGCCGGGAGGTCAAAGACGCGGTTGCTGTCACCACCGCCACCGCCGGGCAGACAGTGGTCTTCTCCGCGGCCATGGTCGCGGTTGCCCTATCCGGGTTGTTCATCTTCCCGCAGGCCTTCCTGAAATCGGTTGCCTACGGTTCCATTTCAGCCGTCGGACTAGCGGCGCTGCTGTCTGTCACCCTGCTGCCGGCGCTGTTTGGTTTGCTGGGGCACAACATCGACAAGTGGTCTATTCGCCGCACCAAGCGCACCGCACGCCAGTTGGAAGATACCTGGTGGTACCGCCTGCCAAAGTGGGCGATGAAGCGCGCGAAGCTGATGACGGTTGCTATCTGTGGCCTGCTCATCGCGCTGACCATTCCGATTGTGAACATCTCCTTCGGCGGTATCAATGAGACTTACCTGCCGCCGACGCAGGAAACCCGCGTGGCGCAGGACAAGTTCAATGAGGAGTTCCCAAGCTTCCGCACGGAGCCAGTCAAGCTGGTGGTGGAGAACGCCTCGAATGAGCAGCTTGTCGATGTCATCATGCAGGTCCGCGAACTCGACGGCCTAACTGCCCCGATGGCACCATCCTCGGCGACTGTCGATGGCACCACGGTGCTCTCCACCGGCATTGAAGACCGCGATGATTACACCGATATTGTCCATGAACTGGAAAACCTCAACGCACCAGAGGGTGTGAACCTTTACGTCGGCGGCACACCTGCGATGGAGGTCGAATCCCTCGACGCGCTCTTTGACAAGCTGCCGTGGATGGTTCTCTACATCCTGGTTGCCACCTTCATTTTGATGGCGCTGGTCTTCGGCTCGGTGGTTTTGCCGATGAAGGCCATCTTGATGACTATCCTGACCGTAGGCGCGACCTTGGGCATTTTGACCGCGATGTTTGTCTCCGGTGTCGGCGCTGGCTTGCTCAGCTTCTCCCCTGGCCCGCTGATGAGCCCGATCCTGGTTCTCATCATCGCGATCATCTACGGCCTATCGACCGACTATGAGGTCTTCTTGGTCTCGCGCATGGTCGAAGCCCGCAAGCAAGGCGCCTCGACGGATGAGGCCATTAATTACGGCACCGCGCACACCGGCGGCATCATTACCGCCGCAGCGCTGATCATGATTGTGGTTGCCGCAGCCTTCGGCTTCTCCGACATCGTGATGATGAAGTACATCGCCTTCGGCATGATCTTCGCACTGTTCATTGACGCCACCATCGTGCGCATGCTGCTGGTTCCAGCCGTCATGCATCTGCTGCGCGAGGATAACTGGTGGGCACCGAAGTTCATCCACAAGGCCTACGAGAAACTCGGCCACGGCTCTGAGCCACAGCTCGAGCCTGCTGCACCTAAATCCTCTTTCCCAGCACCCGATACTGAGGGTGCTGTTGCCGCTGGCGCAACCGCAACCGCTGCACAGCCCAAGCCACAAGCACAGCCAGAGCCACACGCTGAGCAACAGCCATCTGCGGCGCAAGAATCTTGGGATGAAGAGTTCTACGATTCTTACGAGGATGCCGCTGAGTGGGAAGAGTACGAAGACAACAGCGAGCGCTTCGAAGAAGACCACATGGGTGAAGAAAGCGAAGACGGTCCGGGCCGTTCAGGACGTACGATTGATGAGGACGAATCACTGGTGCCATTTAATGAGCTGATGGAGCGTTTGGCGCGGGAGCGCCGTTCTATCAACCGTGGCCCTGAGCATCGCGAATTGCCACGAGCAGAGGACGACAACGCATAGATGAATATGCAATCAGGCATGCGCTGGCTGCGCTGGGGAGCCTCACTTCTAGTGCTTTTTGTGCTGGTGTGGGTCTTTCGTGATGAGCTGGACTTCCTTAGCGAGGGCTTCCGCCGCCTGAAGGACGCTAATGCATTCGCTGTTGTCGTTGTGATACTTGCATCCGTGGCGTCGCTGGTGACCATGAGCGGTGTCATGCAACAGCTCATCATCGCCGGCGGGGTTCCGGTGTCGTTGAAGGAGGCAACGGCAATCTCCTTTGCTTCCAATGCGTGGTCCACTACCCTGCCAGCAGGGCCGGCGTTCTCCGCGCTGTTGACGTTCCACGTGCAGCGCGCCTGGGGCGCAACCATCGCTCTGTGTGCCTGGTTCTTCGTGGTCTCCTCTGCGATTTCCACCATCTGGCTTGTACTCATCGGACTGTCCGGCGTGATGCTGCTACGCGCATCAATCGCACTAAGTGCGTTGATTTCCTCGCTCGTGCTCATGGTCTTGCTGCTGGCGGGATTGTTCTGGATTACCAACAATCCGCGCAAGGTAGAGCGCTGGCTCAAGCGACAGAAGCTGGTCAAAGGAAAGATTCGCGACGGCCTGGTTGAGCAGGTGCGCAACCTCATGGAAGTGCACCTTTCGCGCTACCAGTTCTTATCCGTTTCAGCGCTGTCCTTTGGCCACCGCATCTTCGACATGGCCGCCTTATGGGCCTGCGTGTGGGCGGTCAGCGGATCCATTCCGTGGATTAACGCCGGCGAAAATGGAACAACACTTGCTGGCGTGGCACTCGCCTACATCACCGCGAAGCTCGCCGGCTCGGCACAGATCACCCCGGCCGGACTTGGCACTGTGGAAGCAGCGATCATCGCAACGCTGGTGGCTACCGGCATGACCGCGGTGGACGCGACCGGCGCTGCAATTATTTACCGCCTAATTTCGTTTGCCCTGATGACCGCCATCGGCTGGGTAATTTACTTCTGGCACTATGCCCGCAAGGGACTCACACTGTCCTCGCTGAGCATGCCTAATCAAGAGAAAGAAACACAATGACCAAGCAGCTAATATATGACATCATTGCCATCGCCGTCTTCGCCGTCCTGGCACGCTTCGCTCACCCGCCCGTCACTCTGGGCGGCATCTTTGATGCCTTCTGGCCCTGGGCGCTGGGCGCTGTCATCGGCTGGGCAATCTTGAAGTGGCTGTTTAAGACCACCAACATCTGGGCACAGGGCTTAGTTGTTTGGGCGTCTGCGATTATCTTCGGCATGATCTTCTGGGCGCTAGTAAACGCATCACTGCCTCACTACAGCTTCCTCATCGTCGCCATCACCATGTCAGCGCTGCTGCTCTTCGGCCGCCGCGCGGTCGCGCATTTCCTCAACCACCGGAAGGCCAATTCAAAATAGCCTGAGGTGCCTCGATCAATGATGACGCCTGGTGCCATAAATACTCAACATTGACAATGCAGCGGGGTTCTACTGATTGCTCTTGCGCCACCTGGTACAACGCGGAAGTAACAACTGCGTAGAGTTCGAGTCTTCGCAATGCTGTTGTCAGTTTGAAATCTAGTGCTCCAGTCCATCGGAGCATCAGCCTATATGAGCTCAAATTACCGATTTCCTAAACCGATATTGAACTCAACCAACTGAGAAACCATCCCTTGAATTCTGACCAATCGCACGATATGGTCACAAGTGAGTTCATTACTAATGGTTCTGAACCTATCGAGGCTCAACGCGGTGCCAGCATTGCAAAACCGCGTTTTTTAAATTCTAAAATCAGGACCGGCCGTCGTAATAGGTCTTGGTATCCATTCTTGGCTGCTCCCTCAAGCTCCGACAGGTTTCGGTTCCTAGAAGCGTTCTGGGGCGCTACTAGGTTGCCAGGCACGTGAACTGAGCACGTGCGTCAATTCAAGCAAACGCTGATAGATCTGGGTGCTCACCATCGTCTGAGTGAGCGCCAAATTGTGCCCACCACCAGCTAATCCATTCGCTCTCGCGGGGATGGCGTGGTGGGCTAATAACTGTATCCTTCACGTGAATCTGTGTCACTGGGCTGATGCCGTGAAGAGCATTGAGGAACCACACTGGACCAGCGTTGAGGTCGTCCGGGAAGATGGGCGCGAATTCTATCCTCTGTCCGGTCTCGCGGGCACGTTGGAAGACTTGATACAAGGTCACGCTGGGTAGTTGCTTATCCAGCCGGTCGGATAGGACGAGGACATTGTCCTTCCACAAGGCCAATGCGCCCGTGGTTGTTTCTAGGCAAGCGCCGTCGGTGTCACTGATAATGAGGTCATCAACGGCGGTCTCAACACCGGCTTTGAGCTCAGCGAATAATGCTAGGTCTGGGCCTTTGAGCAAAGGAGCTACCCGGCGGTCATCGCCTGCGCGATAGGCCAAAGTAGTAGTTTCGCGAACTTCGGGTGCGGGGCGGACTTCGAAGCCAATACACGTGGTTCCGTCGTGAAAATCGAGGAGCGATATCCGGGGAAACAACTCGAGGCTGCGGTTGTCGGGGTTTGATAGATGAGCATTTATCCACTGCCAGATTGCGCGCCCCTGTTGTTCTGAAAAGGCGGCACCTACTGCGGCAACTGACGTATTGAATCGGGCAGCATGTTGCCCGAGGCCGAAAGACTTTCCGTGGCGATGACGCCAGGAGTCGATCACCAGCAATCGGTAATCCCCCGGGACACGCAGGGAGCGGAACGCGCCGTCTTTCCATATCAGTGGGGCCATTAGATTGTCTCCCTATCGGGGACGTTTGCGCCCCAGACTTGAGCGATAGAGCGCAAAAGTGCTGCTGCTTTGAGTTCTTTCTCGGCATTTTCTTCCACAGCGACAGAATCGAGAACTATAGCTCCACCAGCGCCGACGCTGAGGTTGTCGCCAGCTTTGACGATGGTGCGGATAACAATATTTAAGTCCGCCGTGCCGTCGAGTCCCATGTATCCGATGGTGCCCGAATATACTCCGCGCGGTCCGGCTTCTAAAGAATCAATGATGCTCAGCGTGCGTTCTTTGGGCGCGCCCGTCATGGAACCACCGGGGAAGGTGGCGTTGAGTAGGTCGATGAGGTTGGCATCGGCCCTTAGTTTGCCCATGACGGTGCTGACCAGCTGATGGACAGTCCGGAAAGACTCCACTCCCATGAGCACCGGAACCTCCACAGAGCCGACTTCGCAGACACGGCCCAGGTCATTGCGCAGCAGGTCCACGATCATCAAATTTTCGGCGCGCGTCTTTGGATCTGTTTGCAGGTAATAGCTGCGTCGGCGGTCCTCATCAGGGTCTTCTGCGCGCGCAATCGTTCCCTTAATCGGCTTGCTCGAGACGGTGCCGTCTTGTTCAACTTTGAGGAAGCGCTCCGGTGAAGATGATAGAATCTCCAACTCATCGCCAAAGGCGCCGAGCTTGAGGTAGGCCGCGTAAGGTGCAGGATTGTTGCGCCGCAGCTGCCGGTACAAGTCCCAACCATCAACTGCGGCCGAGGTTTCATAGGTATCGGTCAAGCAGACTTCGTAGCTGTCGCCACGGCGCAGCGCATTATCTACTTCGCCGATTCGTTCCACGTATTCGTCTGCCGACAGACGCCATTGCCCGTCGAGCTCAGAGGCTGTGTGCGCAGCGAGCTTCGTAGAACTAGGTAGCGGGGTGTCTTCTAATGATTCTTCGAGCCATTCCATCAGCTGGGCGGTCTCAGCCGTTGGGCCCTCGATCGCGTCATAGACAACGCATAGATGTGCAATTGCCTGCCGATGATCAAAGACCACAAAAGCCTGCGGAAACACCCAATAGGCATCGGGAGTAACTGCACTGTGTAGCCCTGGCCCAACCGTGAGGGCTTTGCACTCAAAGCCTAGAAATCCGACATAGCCGCCAAGAAACGGAAGGGCTGGCAGGTCATGGGTCGCCACTGACTCAGCTAGTAGTTCCCGAAGATAGGACAAGATATCAGTCTCAGCACTGAAGGTCTCATCGCCGCGGGCAACTTGAACCATCCCAGTGCTGATGTCATAGCGAATAGATGCAGCCTTGGAACCTGCATTAGTCCCAAGGATTGAATATCGTCCTGACTCCGTATCCGCGCCTGAGTCTGCGGTTGCGGAGTCGAGCCAGAATGCATCTTGTGCGTGAGCTTTTAGCCTGGCAAAAGTTGCCTCGCAGTCAATCGCCATGGTGATCGCGCGATGTTCAAGCTTCCACTTCTCAGGCACAGATTTAGGGCCTGGGACTACCGGAGCGCTTTCCTTCGGGATTGCTGTTGTGGGCTTTTGCCCCAGGAAGTTTTCCACCAAGGTTCGCCCGTGCTCAGTCAGGATGGATTCCGGGTGAAATTGCACGCCCCAGTGTGGCTGATCCAGCACTTTCAACGCCATGACCACGCCGTCTTCGGACCACGCCTGCGGCTGGACGCGCGTTGTATCAATATCGTCCACGCACAGTGAGTGGTAGCGCACCACCTTGAAATCTTGCGGGATAGTGGCGAATAGTTCGGTTCCAGTGTGGTGGATAGTGCTGATGAATCCGTGTTTCGGCTCAGGCGCTCTATGGATAGCGGAGCCATTAATGAGAGCTAGTCCCTGGTGTCCAAGGCAGATGCCAAGCACCGGGATATCGCTTGCGGCTTCGATGACTTCGCGCGCGGCGTCAAAGTCCTGCGGATCTTCAGGGGTTCCCGGCCCAGGGGAAATCACCACATGGCTGAATTCGCCAGCGCTTACTCGCTGCGGCAAGCTTTCGCCCTCGGCGTGTTCGGCACGAACCACCAAAGGAGACTGCCCCGCTACTTCGGCAATGAGCTGGTAAAGATTGAAAGTATAAGAGTCATGATTATCAAGTAGAAGAATCATCGACGCACCCCTGTCTGAACTAGAAATGCGGGCTCCGTGGAATACCACGGGGCCCGCATTATTGCGCCGTTCTTACATGAACTGAGCAGCAATACCGTTGAGGAACATGACCAAGTAGCTGATCAGTTCGCCGGCGATATCTACAGCACTCGATAGCATGAGCGATACTCCTTAATAATTTACGGTGATTCTACTTTTACATATCGTCCCGGGAATAAGCTTATGTTACATCGCAGCTACATTGGGGCGATTGGATGTTTCTTTGGCAGATCAGAAACGTCTTTGGTTGCCAGCTGGCGAAGCGCCTGACGCAAAGCCAATCGGGACTCGCGTGGGCGGACCATAACATCCAGGAAGCCACGCTCAGCGGCGACATAAGGAGAGGTCATGTTCTCATCGTAGAAGTCCATGAACATCTTCTTGGTCATCTCACGCTGTGCTGGGGTTTCCGCAGCTTCCAGCTGCTTGCCGGCAATCATGACAACAGCTGCAGCAGAGCCCATCACGGCGATCTGCGCAGTTGGCCACGCCAGGTTGATGTCACCGGACAAGTTCTTAGAACCCATCACCGCGTATGCGCCACCGAAGGCCTTACGCACGATGAGCGAAACCTTCGGCACGGTTGCCTGCACGCTGGCGAAAGCAAACTTCGCGCCGCGGTGAATCAGACCGACCTTCTCCTGCTCCACACCCGGCATGTAGCCAGGAGTATCTACGACGTAGACCAGCGGGACATTGTAGGCATCACAAATCTGAATGAAGCGCGCGCCCTTATCGGCAGCATCTGCGTCAATACAGCCCGCCAGGTGCATCGGGTTATTCGCTACGAAACCAACGGTCTTGCCGTCGATACGTCCAAAGGCCGTGACCATGTTCGGTGCAAAGTTCGGCTGGATTTCAATCAGCTCATCATCATCACCAAGCTGCTCAAGCAGCTCAATCATGTCATAACCGGCGTTGGTGTCATCCGGCATGAAGGTATCTAGCTCGATGTCTTCACGCAGTTCATCATCGCTCGGCGCGGTGAACTCAGGTGAAGGATCAAAGCACGTCGACGGCAAGTGATCCAGAAGGTCACGCACAAAATCGAAAGCCTCATCCTCAGTATCGAGGACAGCGGAGACGTTACCGTTGAGCTCCTGCTGGCGTGCGCCACCGAGCTCAGCGGAAGAAATGTCCTCACCGGTGACCTCACGGATAACCTTGGGGCCGGTGACATACATTTCAGCCTGGCCATCAACGGCAACCACGAAGTCGGTGGTTACTGGAGCATAGACCGCGCCACCGGCGGACTTGCCCAACATGATAGAAATCTGTGGGGAGCGGCCCGATAGTGGCAGCTGGCGGCGAGAAATCTCAGAGTACATGGCCAACGATGTCACCGCGTCCTGGATACGGGCGCCGCCCGAGTCCTGGATACCGATGACGGGGCAACCAATCTTGATGGCCATGTCCATGATCTGGCAGACCTTCTGGCCGAAAGTCACACCGACGGAACCACCGTAGACGGTCTTATCATGCGCGTAGATACACACCGGGCGGCCGGAGATGCGGCCGTAGCCGGTGACAACACCATCGGAGTAGATAGCGTCCGGGTCATTCGGGGTCTTGCCCAAGGCACCGACCTCTACGAAGGAGCCCTCATCTAGCAGCGCGTTGATGCGCTGGCGCGGTGTGGAATGACCAGCGTCATCGCGGCGCTTGCGGGAGCGCTCGCTGCCGGGATCCTGCGCCTGCTCGAGGCGGGCTGACAGGTCAGCAATCTTTTCCGCAGTGGTAGTCGGCTTATTCGCTGCCGTTGCCACGAATCTTCTCCTCAATCCAGCTATCCATGTGTTTTGCCACGATGCCAATAACTGGCTCATCTGGGACTGCGAGGTGGTCACCTGGCAGCTGCACAATCTTCAAGTCTTCTACGATAGCGCCCCAACCACCGTCAGGGTCAATGTGCTCATAACGAGGCTCCAGCTCGATGGCACCATCATGCATGCGCTCGGAACGGAACAGCAGAACCGGTGCGGATACTTCGACCCAGCGGATGAAGTCAATGCTGGACAGAATCTGGTTATCCACAAAGGATGCGCGCTGGTGCTCAAGAACGCCCGCTGCCAAACCGTGCTCGGAAGCATCGGTGGTTGCCAGCAGCTGCTCCAGCATCTGCATCACGGCTGCTTCACCAGCGGATTCCAGAAGCTCATACGGTACTGGGAATTCCAGGCCGTAAGTCTTCTTCGCAAACGCGGCGTAACGCTCCCAACGGGCCTTGGTTTCTTCCAAAGTATCCGGTGCTGGATCCGAAGGCTGCGTGGTATCGAGCAACGCGATGTACGCGACCTCTACTTCTGGGTGCTTCTTCTCCAACTGCAGGGCGACCTCGAATGCGAGTGCGCCGCCGAAGGACCAGCCGCCGAGGATGACCTTGCGGCCACGCGCGTACTTCACGATGTCATCTAGGTACGCTGCAGCGCGCTCTTCCAAAGTGCCTTCGAGGCGCTCCACACCGTAGACCGCGACATCAGCGCCGAGACGGCGCATCAGTGGCTGGTAGACCACGGTGGTGCCACCGGCTGGGTGGAACATGAAGACAGCAGGACCATCAGCTTCGCGCAGCACGCGAATGTTGCCCTCAACCTCAGTTTCAAGCCCTTCACGCACCAGGTCAGACAATGGCTCGAGTGTCTCCGCGTCCTTCACCTGCTGGGTGGAAATCTCCACGCCGGCACGCTCGGTGAGACGCTCCGCAATCTTTTCCGCCTGCTCATCAGTGATCGATGGCAACTCACTGGTCACACCACCGGCAGCTGCGCCGGTAAAGGTTGCCCAGGTGGCAAAGACCATGCGCTCCGATGCATCACGTGGGGCAACGCCCACCCCAGATGCGTTGGAGGTGGCTGGTTTTTCTTCCATCTGGCCCCCGGCGAAGTCGACCATGTCGACTTCGCTCATGGCTTCAGCTGCTTCTTCCAAGCCTGCACCCGTCTCCGAAGAGGTCTCTTCCTCATCGGCTACGTCCTGCGCCGTGGTGGAAGCGGTAACGGAATCACCTTGGGCGACGGCTTCTTCAACCATCACGATGACATCGGCAAGCGATGCGTCACGCAAGGCTTGAACCTGCAACTGTGGAATCTGGAAGTCATTTTCCACACGGTTCTTGATACGCATGCCCATGAGCGAATCCAAGCCCAGGTCAATCAGCGGAAGCTCACGCGGCAGGTCAGTGACGTCATAGCCCATGGACTCAGACACGATGGTGGCCAGGCGGTCTTCAACGGATTCCGTTGCCGGATCCCAGCGCACGGCTTCAATATCAGAATTTGCAAAGTCCGAAGGCAGATCTTCATTGTCCTGCAACGCGCTGACACCCTGCAGTGGTGCCGGTGCACCACCAAGGTTCAACGTGGAAGCGAAGCCTTCAGCTACCAGCTGGGTTAGCCCACCGACGACGGTGTAGACCGCGATGGACAACCCGCCCAGGTTGCGATCCACAACGGTGGTGACTTCACCTTCTGCTGGCAAGACGGCATGCTCTTCGCTGGCGACGACCTGCGCACCCGCGTTGACTGTCTCCGCAGCGGATTCCAGAATTGCCAGTGCCGAAGGCGCCTGGTCAGCGTTGGTTGCAAACGCAATCTTGCCGTCTGGCAGATTAACGCGGGTACCTGGCAGACCAGAAACACCAGACGATGGACGCGCGGAGGTCCAGTAACGCTGCTTCTTAAACTGCGTAAACGGCGCCTTGACCGTCGTCTTGGCCGTGCTTGCGCCAAAGACATTGCGGAAGTTCACCGGGGTGCCGGTGACGTACAGCTTGGCCAACAGGTCCAGGAGGGACTCGGAAGGATCCACCTTGCGCTTGAGCGAAATCAGCAGCTGCGCATCAGCCTTGCCCACGCCAAAGGCTGTGTTCATCATGCCCATCAGCGCGACCGGGTTCGGTGAGATTTCCACCAGCTGGTTGTGGCCGGCGGCCAAAGCCTGCTCGGTGGCGTCCTGGAAGTACACGGCCTGGCGGGTCATGCGAATCCAGTACTCATCCGTGTGAATGGTGGCACCCGGCTGGTAGACGGTTGCGCGGTCAACGGAGCTAAACACCGTGGTGTGGATTGGGCGTGGCTCAATGCCTGCGATTTCCGCGGCGAGCTCACCCAAGAAAGGCTCCACAGCAGAGGTGTGGCCCGCGCCCTTCACGTTCATGGCGCGGGCAAACTTGCCCTCATCTTCCAGCTTTTCCACCAAGTCAAGAACCTGCTGGCGTGGTCCACCGACTGTGGTCATGCCAGGGCCTGCGTAAACAGCTGGCTCGACATCGCTATCGAGTGCGTCAATTTCAGCGGCGGTCATTTCCACCACTGCCATCGCGCCCTGGTTTTCTGGAGTCAAGGAAGCTTCGCCCTCACCCATCAGACGTGCACGGTGGCTGGCAATGAGCAGCGCATCCTTGTCATTCAAACCGCCAGCAGCATATGCCGCAGCAATTTCACCCATGGACATACCCATGACACCAGCTGGGCGCACACCGAAGTGGGCCAACAGGTCAGTCAGGGCAATCTGAATAGCGGTGATTGCTACCTGGGCGGTTTCGGTGTTGTAGGTCTGCGCGTCATCATCGATAAGCTCAAGCAACGACCAGCCGGCCTCAAAGTCAATGGTCTCATTGAGCTCTTCTAGGCGCTGCGCGAACATCGTCGATACCGCCATGAGGTCCTTGGCCATCTTGCGGTGCTGGGAACCAAAGCCCGAGTACACAAAGACCGGACCGCGGGTTGCTGGGGAATCTGCCGCAGCAATGCCCAAAGAAACCTTGCCGTCCGCGACCTGGCGCAGGCGCTTAACAGCGTCTGCCGCGTTATTCGCCGTGACAACCGCGCGGGTGCGGCCGTGGTTGCGGCCAGCCAAAGAGCGCGCCAATTCCAGCATGCCAGCGTGATCGAGCTGCTCATTTTCAATGTAATCAGCCAAATTTGCCGCTGCCGTGCGACGACGCGATGGCAGCAAACCAGATACCGGCAAAGCAACGGTGGCATCAACGATGCTTGGTTCTTCTCCTTCCTCCTTGGCTGGAACCTCGCAGGTGTCTACTGCCAACTGTGGCTCGGCTGGAGTCTGCTTGCCGGTGTATTCAGCAACCACGACGTGGGCGTTGGTGCCGCCGAAGCCGAAGCCCGAGATACCCGCAACCTTGGAACCGGAGTACTCCGGCCACTCGCGTGGATCTTCTACGACCTCAAGGTGCTCAGCATCGAAATCGATGTAGCGGTTTGGCTCGGTGAAATGGATGGATGGCGGGATAATGCCTTGGCGAATGCCCTCGATGACCTTGATCAGGCCCACGATACCGGCCGCGGATTCGGAGTGGCCAATGTTGGACTTCGCCGAACCCAGCAAGACTGGGTTGGCGGCTTCACGGCCAGCGCCGACAATCTTGCCCAGCGCGGTGGCCTCAATTGGGTCACCCAGAATGGTGCCGGTGCCGTGTGCTTCCACATAGTCCACGGATTGTGGGTCAACTTCAGCATCAATGTATGCGCGTTCCAGAACGTCAACCTGTGCATCAGGGTTTGGAGCGGTCAAACCATTGGAGTGACCGTCAGAGTTCACAGCAGAACCCTTGATCACGCCGAGGATGTTATCCCCATCTTCTTCTGCATCTTCCAGGCGCTTGAGAACCACCATGCCAGCGGCGTCCGCACGGACAAAGCCATCCGCGTCATCAGAAAACGCGCGGATACCGCCGGTTGGTGAAATCACGCCAAGCTCACCAAAAGAGGTAGTGATAAATGGTGAAGCCTGCACGTTAATACCGCCGGCCAAAGCAACGTCAGCATCGCCTTCGCGCAAACCGCGCACAGCCTGGTGGATAGCAACCAAAGACGATGAGCATGCGGTGTCCACGTTGATGGAAGGACCACGCAGGTCCAAAGCATAAGACACGCGGTTTGGGATGATGGACGAAGAAGAGCCAGTCAACGCATAAGGGTGCGCTTCCGCCGGGTCGGCGGCAATGAGCATGCCGTAGTCATTATTGGTGGAGCCAACGTAGACACCAGTTGCGGTGCCACGCAGCTCATTTGCTGGCACACCAGCGTCTTCGAGTGCTTCCCACACCACTTCTAACATGATGCGCTGCTGCGGATCCATGTTGGTAGCTTCCAGCGGGGACAAACCGAAGAACTCTGGGTCAAAGTTCGAGATATCTTCAAAGTAGCCGCCGCGAAGATTCTGAGTTTCCATCTTCGTGCGCAGCACCTGATCAGAGCTGTACTCAGACCAACGGCCAATAGGCAGCTCACCGGTGCCGGCGCGGCCCTCATTGAGCATGTTCCAGAACTCTTCAACGTTCTTCGCGCCTGGGAAACGCCCCGAGACACCAATAATCGCGATGTCATGCGCGCCCGTACCCGAAGACTTCTTGGCGTGCAGGCGCTTGGACTGTGCCGCAGCAGGAGTTTCTTTCGGGCCATTAATAAGGCGGTCGGCTAAAAGCGCGATAGTGGGGTATTCATATGCCACCGTCGCGTCAAGCTGTTGACCAAGGAGGTTTTCTAACTCACCCGACAACACCACCGCGTCACGTGAGGAGAGCCCAAAGTTCTCCAGGGGTTTGGTATCTACGATCTCTTCTTCTGGCAAGCCAGTTACATCGGCTACCCAAGCTCGGATCCAGCCTTGGAGTTCTTCAACGGTCATAAAGGTTAATGCCTTACTAATTTACAAATTCACTAATTCACTCAGAAAACCGGTTACATAGTCATATCGCCGTATACCCGGTTGAACGTTACATACCCCTAGTACACATCATTGGGGGTAATTTTTGGAAATCACAACGCCCGGTCAAGCCTAAATTAAGACAAAACCGGGCGAAAACTCAGCAACACAGCAATACAGCGACATAGCCCGCGGGCTACTGCCTACCTCAGGCTGGTGCCTTCGCAGATGCATGCTCGGAAGTGGTGGGCTATGCATCTGCATTATCTCAAGGACTAGGCCATGTAGTTCTTCTTCGCTACGCGGCGGGCAATCTTGCCGGAGGAGGTGCGGTTGATTTCATGCGGCGCTTTCCACTCGATGACATCAGGAACAATGCCGTGGCTCTTGCTCACCGCGGTGCGAACAGCCTCGGTTGCGGCCTCATCACCAGATTCATCGGCGGAGTCGGCGCGCTCAATCAGAACAATCAACTGCTCGGTGTTGTCACCTTCCACAGAGAAAGCAGCAATGGAGTCCGGGCGCACATGATCAGATGCTTCCTGGATGGTGCCTTCAATATCCTGTGGGTAGTGGTTGCGGCCAGCAATGACAATAAGGTCCTTGAGGCGGCCGGTGATGTAGAGCTCGCCATCGATGATGGTGCCCAAGTCACCGGTTGCCATCCACTTATCATCATCCGGTGCGCCCTCAACGCGGCTACCTTCGGCCAGACGCTCACCTAGGGCGTTGCGGAAGGTGGCCTTGGTTTCATCCTCACGGCCCAAGTAACCAACTGCCATGTTTTCACCGTGTGCCCACAGCTCACCGACGACACTGTCAGCGACCTCAGCGCGGGTTTCCGGATCCACGATGGTCAGGTACTGACCGGTCACAACCTGGCCGTTAGATGCGAATGGCACAGAGTTCTCAGATGCCTCAACCGACTTTGCTTCACCGGCGGCCAGTGCCTCACGGTCGAAGTGGTTGAACACTGGGCGCTCATCATTTTGCGGAGTAGACACCAGCAGGGATGCCTCAGCCAGGCCGTAGGACGGACGCAGAACCTTGCGGTCGAGACCATTGTTCTTGAATACCTCGTAGAAGTTTTCCACGGCGGTCTGGGTTACTGGCTCAGAACCGATGATGATGCCGTCCAGGTTGGACAGATCCAGCTCTTCACCCTCAGCTGGCTTGCCGTAACGGGTAGCAAGTTCCAATGCGAAGTTAGGAACAACGGTGTAGGTTGCAGCCAGCTTCTCATCAATGTCTTTGCGCTTGAGCTGATCCACCCAGCGCTTTGGCTGCTGGATGAAGTCACGTGGACCCATCATTTCAAAAGGCAGACCCATGATGACCACGAACAGGGACAGGATAATGCCCATGTCGTGGTGCAGTGGCAACCAGGTAACCAGACGCAACGGCATCTTCAACTTGGCTGCGGAGTAAATCTGCAGCACGTTGGTCAAAATCGAACGGTTGGTCAGCTCCACGCCCGCTGGTGTGCGGGTGGAACCGGAGGTGTACTGCAAGAACGCAGTCTGATCAATTGGCATCACGGTGGACATTGCCAGCAACTGCTGGCCTTCCAGCGTGGACTGCGGGGTGACATAAGACTCCGCCAGAGAATCCGGCAAGGAATCCACGGACAAGATACGCGGACGCTCACGGGAAGGAAGTTCAGAGAAGTGCGTGCGCACTGCCTGCGCGGACACGGAGTTGGTCAGCACAATCTTTGGCTGGCAGTCCGCGAATACCGCGCGCAGGTGGTCCGCGTGGCCAGGCTCATTCGGATCATAAAGAGGAACCGGAACCATGCCGGCATAAAGCGCACCAATGAAACCGAACAGGTACTCCGGGGAGTTACCAGCCAAGATAGCTACGCGGTCATTAAGTTTGCCCACCTGCTGCAAACGCGCGGCGACAGCCTTAACGCGAGTGTTGATTTCCTGGCGGGTGTACACCACCAGCTCACCATCGCGGGAGTTGGAGTAATCCCAAAAGCGCAGTGCCTTTCGGTCACCGCCACCGGTGTGCAAGTCGCCTTGGTACAGCAACTCTGCCAAACCAGCCAAGGACAGCTGTGGGGCTAAGGTAATTTCGCCCTTGTCGTTGTAGAACTGCTGCATTGCGGCATGCAAATCCATGGAGTCTCCTTTGAAGAAATTTTAAGTTTCGCTTCTAAAATTATCAGCCTTGATACCCAAAACGTTACCTCACAGTAACTTAGCCCTGATTAATAATGTCAGAAGCCCAACCAACAACCCACTGATTAGTGGTGGTTCCGGGGATCACATTGTCATTTGACGCGTATATGGCGTGGATACCATTGGCATCGATAAGCTCTAATGCTCTTTCTGCGGCGTTGCCAATGTTATGCGGCGCGTCGCAAATGCTATCCGATGGCGCACAAATCTGATAAGTCCGATCCGCCAGCGCACCGAAATCATTCGGACGCGCACCGCGCATGGAAGCACCCGGGACTACCAACTGCACCAGGCCAGTGACCGGCTGCAGAGCAATCTCCGCGCCAATGCCACCCAGATCAACACCTGGGTTGATGCCCACACCGTTTTCGCGGCGACCATCAGCAATTGCGATCACACCCGCTACTGATTCCGCCGGAATAACGCCAGTACCGCCACCGATCTCATCCGCGATATCACCAACAATCACCGCACCCTGGGAGAAACCAGCCAGAATGAACTGGGTCTGCGGGCACTCCCCGTGCAGCCACTGAAGCTCAGCTTCCAGCTTGGCGCGACCCTCATTGCGGGAGTCGTCATAGCTCATTTCCTGCTGGGACTGAACGCTCTTGAACTGCGCAGTATAAGGCAAGGTCCACACACGAACCTGGTCCTCAGTAAACGTTTCTTTCAAAGGATTAGTTATAGACAGCATGAAAGAACGGCTGTTTGCCTGCGGGTTCAGCGGTTCATCATCCGGAGCAGATTCCCAGGTACCCGGCGCAGAGATGAACTCATAGGCAGGACACCACTCGGGCTGCGAAGGTACTTCGGGCGCGGCTTCAGTTGCTTCAGTCTCTTCAGTCTGGTCCGATTTGTCATCGCCCAGGCCGCCGAGCGGGCCGGAGTCGTTGCGCATCAAGTACTGCGCCGCACCGCCGCCGATCACCAAAATAACAATGATGACGGCGATGATAGTCAGTGGTTTTCTCATAGGTGGAAGTTGTACTCCTTGAACCTGTCAACGTGTGAGGTTTGAGCTAGCAGTAAGCTGACTGCGCCTGTTCGTTGATCAATGCGATAACTTCCTCAATGCTTTTATCAGTTCGACCTTGCTCTATGAGCTGTCCTGCCACAGCAGCCACCGTGACTTCATCATCCGGGTTGCATGCGGTGTTACCGGCGCTAACAAGTTGGTTTTCCACGCCGGCGATGTCGACGCCGCCGCCCGCTACCGCGTCCAAGTAGCCAGCATCAGAGTCCGCTACTTGGGGGGTTGGGGCTTGGTCTACTTCTTGCGCGCCGCGGTCTTCGGGTGCAGGTTCGCTTTTGCTTGTCGATGCCTCCGCGTCATCCTTTTCCGCTCTCTTCGACGTGGAAGGAGCAGACGATTCTGAAGACTCCTCCGTGCTGTTGGAGTCTTCGGAGTCAGAATCGCCTTCTGAGTCACCGCGCTCCAAAGGTGCGACGGTGGCGTCTGGGGAGACCTCAGAATCAGAGTCCACCGTGGCTGAACCGCAGGCGGCAAGGCTTAGGCTTGCCATCAGTGCTACTGCACCGGCCATGATTCGCTTCATCGGTATGCCTCCTTAGCTCACGATGCCCATGATTTGGCGGATGGTGCCGCCTTCGAAGTCCTGGCTGAGACCACCAGCTGGGATTTCATTCAGGTCAGAGGTTGGGTAGCCGTACTTGCCGGTCTCATAACCGTTCTGACCCCAGTGGCTGAAGATATCGCCATAAGGGATGAAGTGTGCGCCGGTAGATGCGGACCAGTAGATGTTGCCGTTCTCAAATTCCTGGAAGGCACCACCCTTGATCTTCTTCTCGCCGCCACGTGGCATGCCGGCCTCGGAGTTAGCGCCGCCCATTTCCTTGTACTTGTTGCCGATAGCGCCGTGCACAATCTGGGTCTTCTTGTCCTTGGTCTGTACCAGAACACCGTTTTGGAAGTTCTGGAACTGGCCGCCGCCTTCAACGTTGGTGACAGGACCGGATGGGTACTTCAGGTCACCGCTTTCGTAGCCGTTAGCGCCCCATGCCTTCATCATTGCCTTGGTGACAGCGAATGCGCCGGTCTGTGGGGTCCAGTAGATGGAGCCGTTTTCAAAGTGCACGAAGCGGCCAACGCCATCTGGTGCGGTGGTCTCGCCGGTGGTTGGGAAGCCCAACCAGGAGGAAGGTCCGCCGATTTCAGCATAGCGAGCGTTGATACGGCCAAACAGTGCGCGCGCACCGGTCTCTGGCGACCAGTAGGCGGTACCGGTGGCGAAGTCCTGTGCCTTGCCGTCTTCGACGTCATATTCATCGTTCAGGCAGTTGCCGATGACACCGGATTCGGTGGCTTCTGCAATCGCGCCGACTGGCTGGCAATCAGATCCGCGGTCTACTTCACCAAGGCCGAAGGTATCAGCGATGTATGGCCATGCCTGGGTCATTTCAAACTGCCAGTATTCCCAGCTGTGGACGCCGGATGGGCGCAGCTTGGAAACAACATCTACGTTGGCGTCCTTGGCACGCTTGATGAAGGTGTCGGTGGACATGCGGGAGATAACTTCCAGGCCAACGCCAGCAGCATTAGCTGGGCCCTTCGCAACGGAAGACAGCTGGCCGTAGTCATCCTGGCCGGAGCCAGCGGAGACGTATACGGTCATGTCCTTGAGTTCTTCAATGCCCAGCTTCGGGTCATGGTTGTACCAGTTCTGGGAACCGTACTCGCCCCACATGTTGGTTGCGGTGTATCCACCGGCATCCGTCTGTGCCGCAGCAATTGCCTGTGGCATGCCCGCAGACGTGGTGTCCAGGTAGCCGGAGAAGGAACCGACGAAGTCAAACATGTAAGGGTGACGCTCGGCCAGGTTCATCGCGGCAGTACCGCCCATGGAGATACCAACCAGGGCGCGCTGCTTGTTGGAACGGTACTCATTGTCCAAAATTGGGACGAGCTCCTGGGTTAGGAAGGTTTCCCACTTGTAGTGCTTGCCGTTGTCTGGCTTTTCCCAGTCCGCGTAGAACGAGGATTCGCCACCGACAGGCATAATCACGTTCACATTCTTATCGGCGTAGTACTGCTCAATGTTGGTCTCAATGGTCCAACCAGATTCATCATCACGCGCGCGCAGACCGTCCAGTGCCCATACCTCTGGGAACTGCTTGTCTGGTTGGGAGTACCAGTCACGGGCCAGCAGGATCTGCACGACCTGCTCTTTCTCTGGCATTGCTGCGGACTGGATGTAGACCTTCAGGTGACGTGGGGTGATGTATTCCACGCGGTTGATGTCTACGCCCTCAGGCAGTCCCTCAACTTCTGGGTATTCAGTGTTGATGGGATCACGCTGTGGCGGGGTGCCTGGCGCGAAGGAGTCCGACAGGCTGGAACCGCCAGGCAGGGAGGACTGTGCGCCGGCAAATGGAATCAGCGACAAGCCCAGCACGGCTGCGGTTGGGAGTGCGACCAGAGCCATCCGGCGCTTCTTGGCGCCTGGCTTGAGCACGGTGGAACGGGAATCTTTGGAGCGCATGAACATGTCCTCGTTGTCGGTGTATAGGTGTACTTGTTATGTTCTCTCGCACGAAAAGTGGACTTATCTGCACACATGCGTCACCCAATTAAGTGTGTGTGGCAACGGCTAACGCACGTACGACAAATAGGTCCAACACTTGAATCAAGCGTCATGACATAGCCAAAAGTGCAGGTGCCACCGAGGTGGCACCAGTACTGGCACTACATCATGCTCTTCACATCTCCCGAAGGTTCCCCTCCTCCGGCAGCTGCGATATTTAAGTATTGTGAGCTGTCTGTTGTGTGCTCAAGTTTAAGTTGAACTTCAGACTTTGCCGCGGGCGACACACCCCACCAAGGCAATAAAACCACAGCATCCCTGCCTTCTCACGTTCACTGCAGTGAGAGACAGGGATGCGGCTATTTAAAAATTTCCGGTTATGTAGAAACCGCCTTCGCGGTTTCTACCACGCGTTCATAACGTCCAGGACGCGACCCTTAGTCTTGGACAGCTGCCCGCCAAACTGTGCCCAGTTGTGCAAGCCAGTCGCTGGGTAGTCCGAGGCAAAATTAACGCCCATGGCACGAGCCTTGGTGTCCCACAGGCGCGTACTGGTCATTGCCACCGCTTCTAGAATGGCGCCAGAAATTGCCAGATTCCACGGATAATTTGCGTCTGCAGGACCCGGAATACCGGATGCTGCGGAGACATAGACGTCAGTGTTGCGCAGGTTGCCGATCTGGTTGAAAGGATCATTTTCAAAGCGGCGTGGGTTGATCATCGAACCGTACATTGCGTTCAAGTTGAATCCACCCGCATCCAGCAGTGCCAGACGCATCAGGGTCTGTGCACCAGGCATGGAGGTTGCCAAGTAGCCGGAGTAAGACAGTGCCTGACGGAACTGGTCATTGTGCTTACCGGCCAAGGTGATAGCCGCGGTGCCGCCCATGGACAAACCAGCAATGGAATTGTTGGTCGGAGAGACACCGAACTGACGCTGGACGTAGCCCTTCAACTCCTGAGTAAGGAAGGTTTCCCACTGGTAGTTAACGGACTGACCCAAGTCATAGGTTGCTGGGCCATTCCAGTCAGCGTAGAAAGACGCTGCGCCACCAACTGGCATAACGAGGGTGATGTTGTGCGGCTCATACAAACGCGCTGCATTAACGTCATTGACCCAAGCATTGGTCTTGTTGGTTGCACGCAAACCGTCGAGCAAGTACAAACCTGCGTTACCGCCACGCTTTGCGGGCTGGATCTGCACTGGAATGGTACGTCCCATGGAATCAGACCATACGTCACAGCGCTGAACCCACCAGCCGACGGAGTCCCAGGTGCAGTGACCAGTTGCGTCAGGGCGCAGCCAGTCACGGTTCGCAGCTTCTGCCTTTGGGGCGCCAGCGACACTGACGACAGATGCAACCATTATGATCGCGGCCACCACGGCGATGGCACGGCGATACAAGCCCATGCTGGTGGCAGTAAGGAACTTCATGTTTCTCCTAAAATTTTTACACAACGTCCAGGTCGCGATTTTTATCTACTTATTACCTATCGGCGAAAGACCTCAAAGCGTTAACATCACGAAATGATAACAGCGATGTTTCTAGCGTAACGCACTTTAAGCGAGATTAATAGTCTATGAAAATTCGCTGGCAGATACTACCGCTGAGACCAATCCTGTGGAAGATAATCGTATGGGTCGGACGATAGCTGCAGCGCTCGGCCATCACCAAGCGCAAATGCGATATTGCTAAAGAAACGCCCCACGGTTAGCGGATCGCGGTAGGTGGCGAAAAGATTCTGGAATTCTTCCGTCTGCAAGGCAGCGCGCGCAGCCTCCGCGTCTTCTTTATCAATCCATTCTGGCAACTCATTCAGGTCCACGCCAGAATCTGCGACCTGCCAAATGCGATCCAGATTCTTGTCATGTCCCACGCGGCCATCTTCAATGCGTGGCTGACGCGCAGCCAACGGTGTTGCCAAACCAATGTTGTCCAGCACGCGGACGTTCAACGGCGCATTCATTGAAGACATACCCATGTTCACCAGGTATAGCGTGGGTTCATCTTCCCGGCTTTCATCACGCTTCAGCGGCAGCCAGTCAAATTCATTCGGGTCCCGCGCAGTCAAAATGCGCAGCATCATGGCATCTCCTGATTCGAGCACCGCAATGCCTTCATCCCAGCCTTCTAAGAACGGCGAACCATAAAAATCTGTCTCATTCAACGGTGGATGGCCTTGTTCACGATTGGTGGCATAAGTCCAGAATTCACGCTCATCCACGATAACCTCACCGGTATCAAACCCTAACCAGTCATTAGGCAAACCGCGATAGGCAATAACCAATGACCACAGCGCAATACCACCGGTAATAACAGCACCAATGATGATGCTTCCGTACAGGTTCAACGGCAGCACGAATACTGGCAGCAGCACAGCAAATAGTGGCAGCAAGAACATGCGGCCATGCATGAAGTCACCGCCCACGCGCAACACATACAAAAAGTGCAGCAACGCGCAGCCAACCATGACAATCACAGCGGCTTTTTCTGAACGCGCCTGCTCCATCCACGCCTGGTTCATCCACGGTTTATTAAACAAACCGGTCTTGGGGGTAGAACCGTCCGCAGTGCTTTCCCCTGCTGCCGCTGCCCGAGAATGCCGGCTGCGGCCTGCCGTTGAAAGCGGACGTGCCAGGGCAAAGAACCCAACAATGGCCAGCACCAAGATAGGCAGCCACAGCCAGTAAGGGCTGATGAAGTCTTGCAGGTAGTTAAAGCCTGAGCCCCACTGTGAATCACTCGCGGACTTGGCCACGGCAGTGTGCGGGGTGAGCAGACCGTAGTAGCCCATGCGGAAGATTTGGTAGCCGCCTGGGATTGGCAGTGCAACGGCCAAGATGAGCAGCCAGTTCTTCCAGTGGCGGTGCGCGATAAACAACGCGATGCCAGCGAAGCCGCCGTAGAGCGCGAGCTCCGGGCGAACCAGCCAACTCAACCCGGCCCAAAAGGCCAGGACATAAGCTGAAACATCCAGGTTCTTCGTGCCATCAGCGCGGCCCGCCCACCACAACAGCAGTGCCCACAGCACCGCGAGGTAGAAGATGGACAAACCCCACTCCAAGCCGGAGGTGAAAAAGTCACGGGCTGGTGGCAGTGCAATATAGACCAGTACGCCTGCGGGAATGACAGTCCAGGTCGACCAATGTACTGGCGCGGCGTGCGGTCCTGTTGCTGGTTTGTACAACCGCGCGGTGGCCCAGCAGCCAATAATGACTGCCAACACGGACAATCCCAGTGCGCCATACAGTGCCACGACGGATAGCTCTTGACCGGTAATCACATGGCCAGCTGTGATCAAGTACTGCCACAACGTTGATGTATTCGCTTCAACGCGTTCGCCAACATTAAAGACTGGACCGTTGCCCGCAAGCAGGTTGCGGACGGTACGCAGTACGATCAGGCCATCGTCAGACATCCAGCGCCGCTGGTAGCCCACAATAAATGCCACAACACCAACAATGAGAGCTGTGCCGAAAGCCCACCATGTGGACTGGCGCTCTACCAAAGTACGGGATGGGGCATGATGCATGATTCCAAAGATTACTCGGTGCTACCCAACCGGGGAAACTGACACACAAGCCCCGCTATCTTTGTTTCCCGCACCACATAGAAAACGCCCCACCCGGGTGAGATTTCCCAGGTGAGGCGTCAATCTAAACCTACTGTGCGAAGTAACTACATCAAGATCGGGAAGATGTAGACAGCCATCGCGATACATGCCAGCCACAGCAGTGCAAGGATTTGCAGAGTGCGGTCTTCCAGCGCGATTTCATCAGGTGCGCCACCGCGGCCGCGGTCAACATCAGCTGCGTAGCGCAAGATGGCGATGGTGAACGGAACCATGGAGATCTGGTACCAGATAGCAGCCCAGCCCTCAGTCTCATTAGCCAACTGGAAGCCCCACAGGGAATAGCTCATCACCACTGCGGTCGCGGACAAGGTCCATACGAAGCGCAGGTAGGTCGGGGTGTAGCCCGCCAAAGACTTACGGATCTGTGCACCGGTGCGCTCCGCCAGAAGGATTTCTGAGTAGCGCTTACCGGATGCCATAAACAGCGAACCGAATGCAGCTACCAGCAGGAACCACTGGGAAAGCTCGATGCCAGCAGCGACACCGCCGGCCATCGTTCGCAGCATGAAGCCGGAGGAAACTAGGGCGATATCGATCACCGGCATATGCTTCCAGCCGAAGCAGTAGCCCAGCTGCAGCGCGATGTACACCGCGATGACCAGTGCTAGCTGCAGGCCAGAGGTTGCCAGGAAGGACAGACCAACCGCGGCAACAATGAGGACAACCGCCATGACATATGCCAGGTTGACTGGCAGCACACCAGCAGCGATTGGGCGGAAACGCTTGGTTGGGTGTGCACGGTCAGCTTCCACGTCACGCGCGTCATTGATCAGGTAGATCGAAGATGCGCCCAGGCAGAAGACAACAAAAGCCAAGAGCACGTCGAGCAAAGTGCGGGTGTGGAACAACGCATCAGCACCGGCAGCAGCAGGGGCGGCCAGAACTAGAACGTTTTTAACCCACTGCTTTGGACGCAGTGCCTTGATCATGCCATCGGCAAGATTTTTTGGCGGCTGGCGCTTGCGGGAGTCCTCAATACCCTGGGTGTGTGGCTCAGGGTGGAAAAACTTCTGCTGGCCGTCACCTTCAAAGGTTTCAGGCTTCTCGGTCATGCAGTTTTCCTTTCATAACGAGTGATTACCTCTGCGGTTGCGGCACCCAACGCAGCACCCAGTGCAGTATCCGTTGGGTAGTGAACGCCGAGCACCATACGCGAGAGCATCATCACCGGAACGCCAACGAGTGGCGCGGGTGTTCCATACAAGCGCGCGACGGCAACCAAAAAGGCAGTAGTCGAGGTGGAGTGGGAAGAAGGAAACGATAATTTCGACGGAGTTCCAACTCCTACGCGCACGTAAGAATAATCCGGACGCTTGCGCCTCACAATTCGTTTAATGACAACCGATGCCGCATGCGCGGTAAAAGCCGAAGCCCCAACAGCAATCCACTGGCGCCGACGCTTCTTGTCTAAGCCCCAGCCCAGCGCCGATAGACCCATCCAGCCCAGGGCGTGCTCGCCGAGGTGGCTCAAGCCGCGCGCGGTGGGCAGAACTCCCGGTACGTCGAAGGCCACATTTTGGATGTTCTCCAGAATGCGGGATTCTGCCGTGCTGATTTTGTCGAGGTTACTCAAAGATCTTCCTCCAAGACTCACGCGAGGTCAGTTCTGGGAGTGCTTCGCGGTAGACGCGGCGCATCTCATCAAAGTTATCTTCGATGTCACTGAGCAGTTCGCGAGTTTGCTCCACCAAGTCACGCGCCAGGTCGCGGTCGCGCTTGCGGAAAGCCACGCCAGTGCCACCTGCGGTGGAGACGGTCGCCGAATCCACGCGTGACAAAGTAAACCAGCGCGCTTCCTCAGGAGTGAGGTTAAGCTGCGGTGCTTCATGGTGGCGTGGGTCTTCCTTGGACACCAGGTGCTTTAGGCCCTTGACCGCCCATGGAATCTTCTTCAGCTTGGCCAGACGTCCGCCAATGTTTTGGGTTGGGACACCCGGCGCGCCGGTCGGTGCTGGTAGCTGGTCAGCAGAGTTGATGATGACTGCATCCGAGTAGTTGGAGCGCAGCTTAGCAATGCGCGGCAGGGACGACTCGAGGATGTCGAAGAGTTGGTCCGGGCCTGCGAGGAAGTCCTTCATGGCTTCAATCTGGATAGCCATGGTGGAGTATTCCATGCACATGGTGTGCTTCAAGGTGGACTTGAAGATGGAACGGGTAATCCCCTTGGCGTTACCTTCGTGGTACAGCGCGGCAACAATGAGGCGGTTGCGCAGGTGGAAGTATGCCTGCCAGTCAATCGCGTCATCCTTGTCAGCCCACGCCATGTGCCAAATAGCAGCGCCTGGCCAGGTTACGGTCGGGAAGCCGTTAGCTGCGGCGCGCAGAGAGTATTCAGTGTCATCCCACTTGATAAACAGTGGCAATGGCTGGCCGTTGGTTTCAGCAACCACGCGTGGGAACAGGCACATCCACCAGCCGTTGTACTCAACATCCACGCGGCGGTGCAGCGCGCGGGAGTCATATGAACCTGGGTCCTTATGGCTTTGAGCATCACCGATGGCGGACAGTGGGTACTTGGCAAAGTCGTGGTCATAGACCGCGTGAGGGGCCGCGCCCCACATGAAGTCACCGCGGTTGACCTGCTCACCGGTGGTGCGCAGCTGGCTGCGTTCCTGCAGGTTGAGCATCTGTCCACCGACGATGATTGGGCTGGCTGCATAACGTGCTGCCTGGACCGCGCGCAGGATGGAGTCTGGCTCAATCGCGATGTCATCATCCATGTACAAGATGAATGGTGAATCGGTGTTTTCCAAAGCTTCAAACATGATGCGGGAGTAGCCGCCGGAACCGCCGAGGTTGCCCTGGCGGAATTCACTGAAGCGCTCGCCAAAGTGCGCCACTGCCTCGTCATAGCCTGGCTCATCAGCTGGGTGCTGGTTGCCCTGGTCCGGCATGAGAACAAAGTCAATGATGCCGTCTACAACTGGGTCTTCTGCCAGCGCCTGCAATGCTGCAACAGCATCAGTTGGGCGGTTGAAGGTTGGAATGCCAACAGAAACGCGCTTTTCCGAAGGCTCGATGGTGGAACCATCCGGCATGGTCTGCTGACCAGGTGCCGAAGGTGCGCACCATGCGGCCTGCGAGATAGTCGCTTCAGATTCCGCGGTAACGTCGAACCACAGCCAGCCGCCGTCCTCAAAGTTCTTCAGCGGCAACTCGAATTCGTGGTGTCCAGTGTCTACCAGGTGGTTGGCCACGGAAATGCGCTGGCCGTCCTGCTTGGAGCGGTAGATGGAAATATTTGCTTCGCCTTCGATGTCGAGGGCCAAGATGATCGAGTCAAGCTGGGACCAGCGGCGCCAGTAGGACGCTGGGAATGCGTTGAAGTAAGTCTGGAAAGAGACTTCTTCACCAGCGGGAACCGTCAGCGAAGTGCGGTCGGACCAGCGCAGGCGCTCGCGGTTTTGTTCCGCTTCGATGATGTACAGCATGCGGACATCAAAGGGCTCGCCACGCTTTGGCAATAGAATGCGCTGTACTGCTTCAACGGTGCTCGAAGCAGCGTTGGTATCAGCGGCATTGTCAGAAACAGTGTTGTTTGCTGTCACGATGGTTTCAATTCTCCCATTTCACTACAGTCTTCAAACATTCACAGTACTGGTTACCACTGTGGTTTACCTTGCTCAACGCGCATCAGGCTGGTGAAAATCGGTCGGAGTTGAGTCCATGTACCCAACCATGCAAAAAGCGGCGCCGGTGACATTGTCATCACCGGCGTCGCTTTGTTTAAGCAGTGCTTGTTCTTGCCTTGTTTCGCTCAGCCGCTTTATGCGGTGAGTTTTACCTGCTCAGTCTGTGGCGTGATGCCCAGCTTGTTGAGCATGTAAAGCACGCGTGCTTCAAGGTCATCCGCGAGTTCACGGGTCTGTTCCATGGATTCAGCGTGTGCGATTGGCCAAATCTTGATGTCCTTGCCAGCTTCATCACGTGGGGCATCTGCACCCAGGTAGACGATGTAGTCCGGCATGGAAACGGTGCGGACGTCTTCGACGTGGCGGCCACGTGCGTCCAGCCCACGTTCACCCAGGACATAAGCCATGTGGCTTTCGGTCTCATTTTCTGGGTGAGAGACAGTGCCATCAACAACGAGCGCGTCTCCAGCATGCCTCTTGGTCAATGCGATTGCTGCGGTAACAAGGTCAGTATTGAGGCCCGCTGCGAAGCGGACGTGAACACGGTGTGCGCCGAAGAGCTCGGTTGCTTCGCGCTCAACCAGAACAGCGATGTAGTCGTCCAGAATGGCCTTGCTTTTGTGCTTCTCAATGATCTCATCGAGCTTTGCATCGATGACCTTTGCGTCATGAGCGTGCCCGTACGCCTCGTGCAGATCTTGACGAAGAGTTTCGAATCGGGACTCATTATTAACAATAAACACTTCTTTCCCCCCACTCACTTTCTGATATTGGGTGACTGGCAATCTAGCTTTTCTAGATTCAACCTTTTGTTAACCTAGCGTTAACTTTAACCAAACCCGTGGGAGCTGTCAAATAGTTGGCGCAAACCCATTACTTTTACGCCACTTAGAACCCTCAAGATTCGGCCGGTAAACTCAAGCAAAATGCCTGGTAAAAGTTTCAAAATAGATAGTTCCAAAACGCTTTTGACTAACAGAGAAGTTTGTGCATAATTTATGAGCTTCACTCGATATTGCCCACCCCCGAACCAAAACTCTTAACCATTGGTAAAACCTAATTCGACACCCGCATCGAACGCAAAGCGACATTTCCCTCTTAATCAATCCCCCATGCGCATTGGATAAGTGCGCTAGTCTCGCTTTACATCACTCGAAACACTCGAAACATGGGATGTGGGCCAATGAGCTTTGAAGATCAAAAGATGCACGAGCAAAAAGCCCTAGCGTTTCCAATTCCAGAGCTGACCGTTGCAGCAATCGGAGCGCTCATCGCCCTTGCTTCTTTATTCATTCATGATTCTGGGATCATCGCGATGGCGTTGATGTTCGCCCTTGTCAGCATCTGCTCTTTGCCGCTTGCTGTCCCACTCGCTTACACAAAGGTCGGCACTTTTTGGATTGATATTGTCTACGTCGCCATAGGCGTATTCGTAGTTCGGTACATGATGTCCTTGCCTGATGAAGGCGCAATCTTTTTCCTTGGGCTCTTATATCCCCTCGGCTGGGCGTTTATCCTCAGTGGTTGTTCGCACCTACTGCGCCGTGCGCTGGCCATATGTCGGTATCGCCGCAAGCATCGACGCTTAATTCAATAGCGAAGCCGCCTGCCATTTCCCGAGGTTAATACGGAAGTAATGGCAGGCGGCTGTGCCTGTAATTGATAGCTACAGACCTTTAGTGACCACGTTCTTGCTCAAGTTCCTTGCCTCCGGTGAAGAAAGGCTCAAGCTTGTTATCAAACATAAACAGGGCTGAACCGATGGCCATGTGCATGTCGAGGTACTGGTAGGTACCCAGGCGGCCGCCGAACAAAACATTGTTCTCTCGGGCTTCCTTGGCGGCGAGCTCACGGTACCTGGTCAACATCTCACGGTCTTCTGGGGTGTTGATCGGGTAATAAGGCTCATCGCCCTTCTCAGCTGCGCGGGAGTATTCCTTCATGATGACGGTCTTGTCAGATGGATACTGCTTGTCACGCTCAGGGTGGAAGTGACGGAACTCGTGGATGCGGGTGTAAGGAACATCTGCATCGTTGTAGTTCATCACAGAGGTGCCCTGGAAGTCGCGGGTGTTGAGAACTTCCATGTCGAAGTCCAAGGTGCGCCAGCCAAGGTCACCTTCAGAGAAGTCGAAGTAGCGGTCCAGTGGACCGGTGTAAACAACTGGTGCCTCAGGGGACGCGGCGCGCACCTGCTCACGAACCTCAAACCAATCGGTGTCGAGTACGACATCGATAAGCTCCGACGTGCACATGTTCTCCAACCACGCGGTGTAGCCGTTGACCGGCAGACCTTCATAGGTGTCGTTGAAGTAGCGGTTATTAAAGGTATAACGCACTGGCAGACGGGTGATATTGCCCGCGGGCAAGTTCTTCGGATCAGTCTGCCACTGCTTTGCCGTGTAGTCACGGATGAAGGCCTCATACAACGGACGGCCAATCAAAGAGATGGCTTTTTCTTCCAGGTTCTGTGCATCTTCCGCGTTCATTTCTGCGGACTGTTCCTTGATGAGCTCACGTGCTTCATCTGGGGAGTAGTACTTGCCAAAGAACTGGTTGATCAGACCCAGGCCCATTGGGAACTGATACGCGGTGCCATCGTGCATGGCGAAGACGCGGTGCTGGTAGTCCGTAAATTCGGTGAACTGGGTGACGTAGTCCCACACGCGCTTATTGGAAGTGTGGAAAAGGTGTGCACCGTACTTGTGAACCTCAATACCGGTTTCTGGTTCTGGTTCAGAGTATGCGTTGCCGCCCAAGTGGTTGCGTCGCTCAATTACCAAAACGCGCTTACCCAACTGTGTAGCGGCGCGTTCTGCCACGGTAAGGCCGAAAAAGCCCGAGCCGACGACGATGAGATCATAAGTCTTATCAAGGTTGGTCATAGGTGACAGCCTATTAGATTCACTTTCTTTTGCTGCGATGGCACGCAATGAGCGAGAAGGAAGCTTCGACACGCCGCCATTTTCAACATGCTTCACTCTATTCACACCTGTATCATTGGCTCCAGCTGTTTACTAGCATCACTTTGGCCGCATCCATACGGCCATCGAGGAAGCGCCGGCAACCGCATCCTCGAAACCCTGGCAAGACATCACTTGTTGAGGGCGAAGTAACTGATAGGGAGATTCCAGTGCAACAACGACGCCGACTCGTTCCCACGAAGTCAACGTGGGCTACCCCGGTGACCGCGACGCTCGCGGCCATTGCAGTAGCTGCGGCTGCCGGTTTCGGAGGCAACCAGATTCTAAATACCCAAGACGCAGGCTCCGGTCCCATTGACGCGACCTCGTCTTCTGCTAACTTCGGCGACGGTGACACCGTCGTGGTTGATGATCCAGCTATCGCCTCCCAGGGCGAAGGCGCCGGCCCACGTGCGGTCAAAGAATTCCGTCAGGATGACCCTTTCTCCATGTTCGCGCTGACTTGGCAGGGACAGAAGGACGTCGCTGCTTTCGTTCGCGCGGAGCAGGAGGATGGCTCTTGGGGTGAATGGTTCGATATTGAGCCGTTGGATGTTGTTACTGAAGGCACCAACGGTACCGACCTCATCTTCGTGGGCAACACCAACGCCGTTCAGGTTTCTGTAGGCAACGTTGACTTGGGCATTCCGTCTGAGGAAGAAGTTGCAGAAGAGCTTGGCGATGAAGCTACGAATGCCCCAGAAGCTCCCGCCGAAGAGGCTCCAGCTGAAGCTGATTCAGCTGCCGGCGCGGGCGATTCTGTGGAGAACTACGATGCTGAGGTCACCGCTCCTTCTGAGCAAGATGCGCAGGCAGAAGAGGCTCCTGCCGCAGAGGAGGACAACCCAGCGGAAGACCTGGTCCAGCAGGCTAGTGAGCTCGCCGGTACTGTCACCAATGGTTTCTCTCCAGCTACTGCACCAATGCCAACCGATATCGGTGACATTGCACCTGTTGCTGACACCGATGAACTCCCAGCAGATAGCGGCGCTGTCTCCGCATCTGACCTTGAGGCAGTATTTATTGATGGCCAGGCACAAGAAGGTGGCATCGCCAACATGGCTGACACCGAAGGCTTGCCTTCGGTAGTCTCTCGCGCCAACTGGGGTGCTAATGAGGGCATTCGTTGTTCCAACCCGACGTACACCGAGCCAACCAAGGCACTGACCCTGCACCACACCGCGGGTAGCAACAACTACTCCCAGGCTGAAGCTGCTGCTCAGGTACGTGGCATCTACCAGTACCACGCGCAGACCCTGGGCTGGTGCGACATGGGCTACAACGTGTTGGTTGATAAGTACGGCACCATCTACGAAGGCCGCTACGGCGGACTCGAGCATGGCGTCATGGGCGCTCACGTGGGTGGCTTCAACAGCAACACTTGGGGCATTTCGATGATGGGTAACTACTCAAATGCTCAGCCATCGACTGAAATGCTCAACTCAGTTACCAGCATCGCTGCATGGAAGGCTGCTAACGCGGGCTTCGATCCATCCGGCACCGTTAACCTAACCTCCGGTGGCTTCGGCGGCTCCAAATTCCCAGCTGGTGCTACCGCTACGGCCCCAACTTTCCACGGCCACGGCGACCTGCACAATACGCAGTGCCCTGGTGGTTACGTGATTGCCCGTTGGGATGAAATCCGCAACGCTACGAAGACCAAATATGACTCGCTGATTGCAAGCGGTGTTGGCACCCAGCCACCAACCGAAGGCGATACTGGCGGCAATGGCGGCGGCGAAGGTGACGGCGTTGGTTCGCTGCTCCCAGCGCTATCTTCATTGGCTGAAGGATCTTCCAACAGTTCCGAAGCACCTGCTGAAGGTGAAACCACCGAGCAGGGTTCTTCCAACATGAGCACTGAAGAGATTCAGTCCCTGGCTACTGTGGCTGCAGCTGTTGCTGGTCTAGCCATTGCGGCTGGCGCAGTGACTGTGCCCGAAGAGGGCACTGAGGTAGCACCAGGTGTTACCACCGATGCCCTGCCGGGCATCATTTCCCAGGTTCTTTCCATCGCTGGCGATGAAGAAACCAGCACAACCTTCAACGCACTGATCAATGCCTTCGGCCCAGTTCTTGGTCAACCAGTGGGCGGTCCAAACTCGGAAAACGCACAGATGGTCTACCAACTATTCAACAACGGCGTTGTCCTTTCCTCTGAAGACACTGGTACTCACGCTCTGATTGGCGAGTTCGCACGTGCATGGGCGCAGGGCGACAACGCAACCGAGCTGGGTCTGCCAACCTCTGACCAGTACGCGGTGGATCAGGCGAACAACGCCATTAATGAAGCAACCGGTGGCAACTCTGTCCGCGTTGACTTCCAGGGCGGCTACATCACCTACGATCCGAACACTGCAACCGTGGATGTTCACACCAACTAGTCTTTAAGTGCCACCACGCCGGCTAACGGCACTTAAAAGACTCATCTCCCCCTTCAGCGGTGTCTAGCTCTTTACCGAGCTAGACACCGCTTTTGTATGCTCCCGAACCTGATGTCCGGTGCCTCAGTTATCCTGAATATGTTGAAATTCATTGGGGGAAAGATTTATCGGGGATAAATCTCTAAGTACTGGACTCGGGGCATTGAATCCAGCGCTAATTCCGCCGCATTTTGCGAAAGGAAAATACAATGCGCGCGCTGAAAACCGCACTCGCACTGTGCACACTGGGGGTTTTAACTGCGTGCACATTTAATATTGCTGCTCCGGAAACTTCCGCGAGTGGTGCCGGCTCTCAAGGTTCAGGCTCCCATGGATCCGGTTCTGCTGGCTCTGGTTCTGCAGGCGCCGAAGACTCGGCACCGCTGCCCACTGACGGTACTAATCCATCGACATCACCAGATGATCCACCGGTATCGGGTGAGCAATTCGATATCGAGGGCAAAGATGCCGCCGCTGTTGGAGAGCGAAGAATCTATCAAAACAGCAGCAAGTTCCGTGATCTGGAAACCAGCGGAATGCTCGAACCTGGTGCGCGGTACCGAACCTGGCATGAGGATGGTTCAGGATCAGGTTCATGGGGTAGTTGTTCCTTCGGTTGGTTCGTGGGAACAAACACCCAGATTTATAACCTCACGGCTGGGCACTGCGGCGAAGTTGGCGACGCCGTCTACGTGCATACTTCCGGAAGGGACCCTGTTTATGTGGGAGAATTCGTCCACAGCGATTTTGACGACGCAAAGATTTCATCCGGCCCCGACTACGGCCTGATTCAGATTGAGTCCCGCTATTTCGACAACGTTGTCACTAACCCCCGCGTGAGTATGTCCGATGAGCCGGTTGAGATTCGCGGTTATGCCGATGCCAGCTGGCTCAGCGCGAATCAGCCATACATGTGCCGCCTCGGATTTCGCACCGGATTGTCGTGCGGCTCCTACGAAGAAATTACGAACGAATACACCGTCACCTTCGCCAATATCACTGACCACGGCGATTCCGGCGGAGTCATCTGGGCTTTTGACCCGAATGACTCCAGCCAGAAGAACATCTACGCCGTCGCAGTTAATAGCTATACCAGCGAGTACGACGCCACCAAGGTCGGCGGCAAACTCATCGAACCCGTCATGACTGATTTCGATCTCACCGTATTTAATTAGTCTCAAACATGTTAGAGTTAAGTTCGCCAAGGGGGATTTCAACCGGAGGGAATACAGATGTCCGTGTACGCGACAATCATGTCAGCGACTTACCTCATCGTGGGCGTTGGCACTCTATATGTTGGATTAAGAGCAAGGCAAGCAAAACTGCCGATGAACTCCTGGATTGGACTGCGCACGCTCAAGCTCATGGCCGATGAAGACACCTGGGTCCACGGCCACAAAGCTGCCGCTGGTTACCTAATGTTCGCTGGCGCCTCATTTACTATCGGCGGAATCCTGTTCATGATCATCGATGAATCACTCATCGCGTTCGTCAGTCTGCCGGTCTTGGCTATCCTGCTGATTACCATGGTGACAGGGACCAAAAAGGCAAACGTTGCCGCAGAACAGTACAGAGAATCGGGGGCATTCCCGTGATTACGTTCTACGATGCGTTCACGTCCACGGTTGCGTTGACCGCGCTCTTATTGCTCGTGCTGAGTGTATGGCTCATCTTCAAAGCCAAGATGCGGCCAATAACCTCTATCCTGTGGTTCTTCGTGGTGCTGTGTCTACCGTTGATAGGGCCGCTGGCCTTAATTCTCTATTTGAAGTTCTCGCCGCTGGAGAGAGCCTAGTCTTCCCAGTCCAGGGTTCGCTCGACTGCTTTGTTCCACTCGGCGAAGAGACGGTCGCGTTCTACCGCATCCATGTTTGGGGACCAGGATTTATCGGTAGCGACTAGGCCTTCGAGTGCTTCGAGGTCGGCCCAGAATTCTTGGCCCAAGCCGGCGGCGAAGGCAGCGCCGAGCGCGGTGGTTTCAATTTCGCGGGGGCGGATGACTTCAGTGTCCAAAAAGTCGGCTTGAAGCTGCATGAGAAGTTCATTCGCAACCATGCCGCCATCGACGTGCAGAGCGGTGAGTTCAATGCCGGAGTCAGCCTCCATCGCTTCAACAACTTCACGGGTTTGAAAACACGTTGCTTCCAGCGCAGCACGAACAATGTGCGTGCGGTCAACAAAGCGAGTCAGACCAACAATCACGCCACGAGCATCGGGGCGCCAGCGCGGAGCAAAAAGACCTGAGAACGCGGGCACGATGTAGACGCCACCGTTGTCTTTTGCCGCGATTGACTCACTTGAGGTGGCGTTTGGAATGATTCCCAGTTGGTCACGCAGCCACTGAATCAGTGAGCCACCAACGGCAACCGAGCCTTCCAAGGCGTAGACAGGATCTTTGCCTTCACACTGAAAAGCCACGGTGGTCAGCAGTCCGTTCTCCGACCAGCGTGGTTTATCACCGGTGTTAAGCAGCATAAACAAACCCGTGCCGTAGGTATTCTTGGCTTCGCCTTCTTTAAAAGCGGCCTGGCCAAACAGCGCGGCTTGTTGGTCACCGAGCACGCCAGTGATCGGAACTTTGGCCAGCGTGCCGTGGGTGCGGACTTGCCCGAACTCACCAACGCTGGGACGAATCTCCGGAAGGACAGACATTGGTACGCCGACTTCTTCACAGAGTTCTTCGTCCCACTGCAAGGTGCGGATGTCCATCAATAAGGTGCGTGAGGCATTGGTGACATCGGTTAGATGCACGGCGTCTTTACCCTGATCGCCACGTGCACCACCAGTGAGGTTCCACAGCAGCCAGGTATCAATAGTGCCGGCGAGAAGCTCACCATTGTTGGCACGTTCGCGAGCGCCCTCAACGTTGTCGAGGATCCACGCAATCTTCGGGCCGGCAGGATAAGAGTTAGCGAGGACCCCCGTGCGGTCAAGCCATTTATCATCCGGATTAATAGCGTGTGAGGTGCGGGTATCCTGCCACACAATCGCGTTATAGATTGGTTTGCCGGTCTTCTTGTCCCACACGACAGCGGTTTCCCGCTGGTTGGTAATTCCTAGCGCAACGAAGTCTTCAGGTGCCCCATCCACATCCACCATCGCGGCGGAGACAGCGCGGCGAGCGTTGTACCAAATCTCCGTTGCATCATGCTCCACCCAGCCTTGGCGCGGCATGATTTGTTTGTGTTCAAACTGCGCGGAGGCACAAATCTTGCCATCGTGGTCAACAATAATGCACCGGGTTGAGGTAGTGCCTTGGTCAATAGCTGCGACGAAGCTTTGCTTTCCCATCAGAACCACCGTTCAAGGATGTGCGCTACACCTGCTTCAGCATTAGAAACCGTCACTATATCGGCAGCATCTTTCACAGCCTGGTCCGCATTCGCCATGGCCACGCCAAGTCCTGCCCATTGCAGCATCTCAATGTCATTGGGCATATCTCCGAAGGCAATAACGTCCTTTTGCGCAATGCCGTAGTGGCTGGCAAGGAATTCCACCCCGATTTCCTTGGTGATTCCAGGTGCGGCTACTTCTAGCATTCCATCCGGAATAGAGAAGGTCACGTGCGCGATATCCGGATCAACGTGTGGATTAATAAGGTCGAAGAGTTCCTGCGACTGCATGTCAGGATTACGGATGATCAGCTTTACTGCTGGCTGGCCAACCACACCGTGCACGGGCGCAACTCCGAATCCTTCGAAAGGTGCTTGTTCTGCATAGATTTCATCCACTACATACAAAGTATCCAACGGGTCATTCGCAGAGACACCAGCACGTTCTACCGCGAAAGAAACGTCACCGTGGCGCGTCATAATTTCTTGAACCGTGGTGACAATGTCGCCCATGGCTTCGGAGTCCATTTCCACGGCCCGCAAAATACGGTCCTGTTCGGAGTCATAGACCACCGCACCATTAGACGTCACGCACAGTGGACGAAGCGGAATCTGTTCTAGGATCGGTTGAATCCAACGATGTGGGCGTCCCGTGGCCAGCGCAAACTGCGCGCCAGCGTGAACGGCACGGGTGACTACGTCGCGGTTGCGGGAAACAACTCGGTGCTCAGGATTGAGGAATGTTCCATCAATATCTGAGGCAATAAACTTCGGTGCCTCCACTGTTATTTCTGGTCCTTTCGCGCCCACTTGGACATCTTCTTCAGCTGCTTTTGTGCGCGCTTCGCCAGCTTCTTTTCTTCCTTACGCTCAGACTTTGCAGCCTCTTGCTCAGCTTCCTTGACTTTACGGGCGGCACGTGCGGCGCGGTCAGCCGTATCCATCCGGTTAGCTTCTTCCAAGGAAGGGGCTGTGCCATTCATCGAAGCTGGACGCCATGGAAGTCCATCTTCAAAGGGGCCAAAGCGGTCATCATAAAGGTCGCGTACCTGCTCCATCATGGACTTCATGGCGAAGCACAGTGCGTCAATATCCTTTTCTGCATCACCCGTGGTGGGGATTTCCTCCCCCACCACCATGATGATGGGAGTCTTAGAACGGCCCAAGTCTTTCTTGCCGCCCTTTGGCCAAATTCGCTGCGAACCCCAGCACACCATTGGAATCAGCGGGACTTCAGCCGCGTTCGCAATGCGAGCAGCACCGCTTTTCATGTCCTTGATTTCATAAGAACGCGAAATGGTGGCTTCCGGAAAAATGCCCACCAGGTTTCCTTCGCGCAAGCTTTCTACTGCGACGTTGATGGAGGCCCCTCCAGCTGAGCGGTCTACCGGAATGTGACGCATCTGCTTGCCCAGCCAGGCGATGAAAGAGTTGACGAAGATTTCTTTCTTCGCCATAAACCGCACCATGCGCTTGCCTCGTAAATAGGCAGGTACGCCGCCTAAAATGAAGTCATAATACCCGGTGTGGTTCATTGCCAATACTGCACCACCATCGGCTGGGATGTTCTCCGCGCCTAGTACGGTGATTCGTAGTCCCTGCGCCTGCATGATGCGACGCGCCAGGGTGATGATGTTGGCGTAGAGGCGTTGGCTCCACTCTTTGTGAGCTGGGAGTTGCTCTAAATCGGTGGGCACCCAGAAAATTCGCTCGCGCAGTTCCAGCGCGGAGTTCGTATCAACCATGAGATTGCCTGTTTAACTTTCTGATCTGCCCAGCACTAAATATCTAAATCTACTTGATCGGCTCAAGCACGTCTTTGCCCATCATTGGGCGTAGTGCCTCTGGGATAACAACGGAGCCATCAGCCTGCTGGTTGTTCTCCAGGATGGCAACCAGCCAACGGGTAGTCGCCAGGGTTCCGTTTAAGGTCGCGGCGGTCTGAGTCTTACCGTTTTCATCACGGTAACGGGTCTGCAGACGGCGTGCCTGGAAGGTGGTGCAGTTCGAGGTCGAGGTCAGCTCGCGGTAGGTGCCCTGAGTTGGAACCCATGCTTCAGTATCAAACTTGCGGGCTGCCGATGCACCCAGGTCGCCACCAGCGACATCAATGACGCGATAGTGCAGGTTCATGGCGTCGAGCATCTCGCGCTCCATGGACAACAGCTGCAGGTGCTGCTTTTCTGCATCTTCTGGCTTGCAGTAGGTAAACATCTCTACCTTGTCGAACTGGTGCACGCGCAAAATACCGCGGGTGTCCTTGCCGTGGGAACCGGCTTCGCGGCGGAAGCAAGACGACCAACCGGCGTACTGGATTGGCCCCTTGGACAGATCGATGATTTCATCCTTGTGATAACCAGCTAGGGCCACCTCAGAGGTACCAACCAGATACAGGTCATCACGCTCAAGGTAGTAAATTTCATCAGCGTGCTCACCCAAGAAGCCGGTGCCAGCCATAATCTCAGGGCGCACCAGTACTGGTGGAACCATGAGGCTAAAGCCTGCGGCACGTGCCTTCTGCGCAGCCAGCACCATCATGCTCAGCTGCAAGAATGCACCATCACCAGTGAGGTAGTAAAAACGTGCGCCACCAATCTTCGCGCCACGCTTGGTATCAATAAGTCCCAGGGATTCACCGAGTTCTAGGTGGTCCTTTGGTTCAAAATCAAACTCGGGCTTCTCGCCGTAGTGCTCCAAGACAATGAAGTCATCTTCGCCGCCTGCTGGGGCGCCTTCCACCACGTTGGACAGCTTGTACTGCAGGGTTGAGACCTGCTCTTCAGCTGTGCGCTGTGCTTCTTCAGCCTGCTTGACCTTATCCTTAAGCTCATTTGAGCCTTCCAGCAATGCTGGGCGATCCTCCGGAGCAGCCTGTCCGATCTTCTTACCAAATGCCTTTTGTTCTGCACGCAGTTCATCAGCAGCCAAGATTGCAGATCGACGTGCGGTATCAGCTTCCAGCAGCTGATCTACCAGCTGAGGATCCTCACCACGGGTGACCTGGGAGGTTCGGACGACGTCTGGGTTTTCACGGAGGAATTTAAGATCAATCACGGCGCTAATCCTACCGCACCCACATCAGGTACACAGTCACATCCACCAGCCCACGACCTTAAACTTCAACAGTTACCCCAACTGGTTGCAGTGGTCATAACCAGAAGCCTAGGATGGATACATGTCCAGAGCACCGATTCTTCCTCAACGGGAAATTGTTGATGGGCCAACCCCAAAGCATGCCCAGCTGCGTGAAATCCTGGCTGAGCTGTGCCGCACCACATTAAAGCCGGGTGATCTTCTCCCCGGCGAGCGCCTGTTGGAAGAAGTTTATGGGGTCTCTCGAATTACGGTTCGTCGCGCTATTGGTGATCTTGTGACTGCCGGACGCCTGCGTCGAGTCCGCGGCAAGGGCACCTTCGTTGCCCCGAATCCACTGGTGTCCCGGTTGCATTTGGCGTCTTTTTCGGATGAGATGGGCGCGCAGGACGTTTCTGCCAGCTCTCGTATTTTGTTGGCTGGCCGCGTCACGGCGGCTGAGGATGTCTACAAATTTTTCAATACGGATGAGTCTGTCCCGCACATTCACTTGCGCCGTCTGCGTTTGGGCGATGGCGAGCCTTATTCCATTGATGACGGCTGGTACAACTCCACGCTTGCGCCCACGCTGCTGGAAAATGACGTTTATAACTCGGTCTATTCCATTTTGGAAAGTGATTTCAACTTGCCAATTTCGGCAGCAGATCAGACCGTTACGGCGGTTGCGGCAGACGAGGAAATTGCATCGCTTCTCGGTGTCCAGGTGGGCGCACCATTACTGCACATCATCCGGTATTCCAGCTCAGGGGATAAGCCCGTAGAGTGGTGTTCATCTGTTTATCGCACTGACCGGTACCGACTATCCACACGAATTGGTCGAGCGCTGGAATTCTAGTCTGATTCGGCTGGTCGGCTAAACTAAGGTTTCTTATGACTAATGCAAGCACCTCGAAGGCTTGGAGATCCGCGGCCGCCTCACGCATTGCACTTGTCGCTGCTGCTTGTGCTGCGGCATTTATGGGCACGTATGACTATGTCAGCGGCAACGCTGCGCAGATCGCTGCCGACTCCGATGTCATCAATACCACTACTTCCGCGCCTTCTTCTGGTGATTCCGAAACGCCGTTTACGGAAGCCGTTGCCGGTGATTGCGTCACCTGGGATGTTGCTAGTGACGGCACCTTTGCTAACTTCAGCGTCACCGACTGCGCTGACCAGCACCGCTTCGAGGTTGCCACGGTGGAAAATCTAGCTATCTACCCCACCAGCGAGTTTGGCCCCGAGGCGGAGATTCCAAGCATGGAACGCCAGGCGCAGCTGCGCGAGGAGCTGTGCCAGGGTTCCACCTTTAATTACTTGGACGGCCAGTACGACCCGGCCGGCAAGTACTCTATCGCGCCGATTTTGCCGCCTGCCGATGCTTGGGCGAACGGCGACCGCACCATGTTGTGCGGCCTGCAGACTACCGATGAAGAGGGTATTCCACAGCAAACCGAGGGCCGTGTTTCCGAAGTTGACCAGGCAAATATCGCCTCTCCGGGCGAGTGCCGCGAAATCGGCGATGACCAGGTGCTGCGCACCGTCAACTGTGCTGACCCCCACCAGATGGAAACCATCTCCGTGGTGAACCTGGCTGAAGAGTTCTCCGATGGAACTCCATCGATTGATGATCAAAATGAGTTCCTGGCTTCGCGCTGCGCCGATGATGCAATTGCGTACATGGGCGAGGAAGAAAACCTCTATCAGTCCACGCTGCAGCCTTACTGGGGCACCATTCCTGAAACATCCTGGAACGGTGGCACGCGTTCAGTGAACTGCTCGCTGATTCACCCTTCTGAAGAAGATTCTTCCTTCTCCGTCATTACCGGCACCGCCAAAGACGGCCGCGAGGGCCTGACCATTGACGGCGCTGCCCCAACCGAGCAGCCAGAGCGCAACCCACTTCGCGGTTCCGAGAACAACGACTCTGGCGACGCAGCCACTGCCGAAGAACCAGCCTCCGAGCCCGCCCTCTAGGGCAAAAAGTCATTGGCGAAATCTCATGGTCCACGTTTCTGAAGAACGCTTCGATGAGATGGTCAATGACGCCTTGGACAAAATCCCGGACCAGTTTGTGGCAAATATGCGCAACCTGGTGATTTTGGTGCGCGATTTCAATGAAGACAGCCCCGGAATCTTAGGTCTCTACGAGGGCGTCTCGCTCACCGAACGCACCCACCACCACACGGGCTTTTTACCCGACGCCATCTTCATCTACCGCGGCGCCCTACAAAACATGTGCTCCACCGAAGAACAGCTTGCCCACGAAGTAGAAGTCACCGTCTTCCACGAACTCGGCCACTACTTCGGCATCGAAGAAGAAGATCTCCACCGCCTCGGATGGGGCTAAGAACGGCAAAACTCCCCGACACTTCGAAGATCTAAAGTAATGGACTTCACAAATCATAGTGACTAGCGCTACACTGTTTCCATATATTGTTCAACAACATTAGGGATGGTGCTGTATGGCTTCGGTGTACATTGATCTGAACGCTGACTTAGGCGAAACCACCGCGGGCAACCCTGTTGCCGATGATAAAGCGATGTTGGAGATGGTCTCCTCCGCCAACGTGGCCACTGGCTTTCACGCGGGTGACCCGCACTCAATCGCGGGCACACTCAAGGCTGCGGCTGCTGCTGGTGTGACCGTGGGCGCGCACCCTGGATACAACGATCCAGCAGCTTTCGGTCGTCGCTTCATTGATTATGATCCGGCAGAGCTTGCCGATGAAGTCACCTACCAAATCGGTGCCCTAGACGCCCTCGCGCGTGCAAATGGCACCAAGATTTCCTACGTCAAACCGCACGGCGCGATGTACAACACCATCGTGCACCACACCGCGCAGGCCGAGGCGGTCATCGCTGGCATCAAAGCCTTCGGGGACTTGCCAGTGATGCTGCTGCCAGGTGGCGTGGCTGTCGATGTCGCAGAAAAAGCTGGTCTGACAGTCATCCGCGAAGCTTTCGCGGACCGCAATTACAACCCGGACGGCACGTTGGTGAGCCGCCGTGAAGCGCATGCAGTTTTGCACGATCCGGCAGATGTTGTCGCGCGTGTTTTGGAGGTCGCCGAGTCCGGCTCAGTCACCGCTGCTGACGGCAGCGTCCTGAAAGTCGATGCCCAATCGGTGTGCACGCACGGTGACTCCCCAGGGTCCGTCAACCTGCTGCGCGAGGTTGTCGCTGAGCTGGGCCGTCGCAACATCGGAATCCGGAGCTTCGCCTAATGCAGATCCATCCCGTTGGAACCCGCGCGCTGCTCATCGATCTTGATGGGCTCACCCAGGTCATGGACTACCACGCCGCCCTGACCGCGCAGCCGTTGAAGAACCAGGTGGACTGCATCGCTGCAGCCACCACGGTGCTGCTCACCTTCGAAACCCCAGATTCCGCACGTCATGCTGCGCAGTTCCTACAAGACTTCACCCCGGGTGCGGCCAAGGCCACGGAAGCACGCACCGTAGAAATCGACGTGCTCTATGACGGCGAAGACATTGATGAAGTCGCTGAACACCTAGGAATCTCCCGCGAAGCCCTCATCGAGTGGCATACCTCCACGGAGTGGACCGCCGCATTCGGCGGTTTCGCCCCTGGCTTTAGCTACTGCGCACCAGCAGATCCTGCCGATGCGCGCTCAATCCCCCGGCGCGCCAACCCGCGCACCGCAGTCCCAGCAGGAGCCGTGGCCATCGCGGGTGACTTCTCCGCGGTCTACCCACGGCAGTCACCTGGTGGCTGGCAGCTTCTGGGCACCACCAACACCCCGATGTGGGATTCGGCAGCCGAGCCACCCGCGCTAGTTCAACCAGGTGACCGCGTGCGCTATCGCGCAGTCAATGAGCTGCCGGAAATCTATGACGCTGATTCCACCGCCAAGCGCTCCCCGGCGCGCCTGCCGCGCATGGAAGTTCTCGACGCAGGCTTGCTCACCTTGTTCCAGGACCTAGGCCGCCCAGGTTTCGGCGACTTGGGTGTGACACCGTCGGGTGCGGCCGATAGGGCATCGGCAGCGACCGCCAACATCGCGGTGGGCAATCCGCGCCAGGCAACCGTGTTGGAAAACATCGGTGGCATGGAGTTGCGCGCACTTAGTGACACGGTTGTGTGCGTCACCGGTGCCGCTGCCCGGGTAAGCCTTGACACCATGCCTGTACAACTAGCGCGCCCAGTGCTGGTAACCGCTGGCCAAACCGTGCGCATCGAGGCTGCCGAATACGGCATGCGCAACTACGTTGCTATCCGCGGCGGACTCATCGCGGATTCTGAGCTCGGCTCTTCTTCCACGGATGTGCTTTCCGGTCTGGGTCCTGCACCGGTTGCCGTCGGCGACATCCTCGGCGTGCTACCGCGCTCCTCCGGAATGACCGACGGCCAACTGAGCAACCCGCTGCGCGTCAGCCAGACCGAAGATGGCCGTACCGTTGCCACTCTGCGCTGCGTGCTTGGCCCGCGCGATGACTGGTTTGGCGAAAGTGTGCACAGCTTCCTGGACACTGAGTGGACGGTGAGCGCACATTCCAACCGCGTCGGACTGCGCCTTGAATCCGACACCACCGTGGAACGCGTCGTCGACGGCGAATTGCCATCAGAGGGCATGGTTGCCGGTTCCGTTCAGATTCCGCCCAATGGCAAACCCGTGCTCTTTCTGCGCGACCACGCCGTCACCGGCGGCTACCCAGTGGTGGCCACCGTATTAGAAGAAGATATTGATATCGCAGCCCAGCTCCCACCAGGAGCTACCGTGTGCTTTGAAGTTAAGGGAAACACTCATGACCATTAAGACCATCCTCATTGCTAACCGCGGTGAAATCGCCGTCCGTATTGCCCGCGTAGCGCGTGATCTTGGCATCAAGTCCGTTGCTATTTACTCCGAAGCAGATGCTGGCGCGCTGCACACCCAGGTCGCCGATGAAGCGTATGCGCTCACCGGCAACTCGGCCTCCGATACTTACATGAACGTTCCTGCGCTGCTGGACATCGCGGCGCGCGCCGGCGCGGATGCCGTGCACCCTGGTTACGGCTTCCTTTCTGAAAACGCCGATTTCGCCCGCGCGGTCAGTGACGCCGGCATGATCTGGGTTGGTCCGCAGCCTGAGGCAATTGAGCTGCTCGGCGATAAGATTGCTGCGCGCCGCGTGGCCGAAGAAGTCGGCGCGCCACTGGCACCGGGCACCTCTGACCCCATCGATGATTGGCAAGAAGCCCGCGAGTTCGCCGAAGAACACGGTCTGCCTATCGCGATTAAGGCTGCTTATGGCGGCGGCGGCCGCGGCCTCAAAGTGGTTGATAACCTCGACGACATTGAAGAGGCCTTCAACTCCGCTGGCCGTGAAGCCATGGAAGCTTTTGGCCGCGCCGAATGCTACGTGGAAAAGTTCCTGACCCATCCACGCCATGTTGAGGCGCAAGTGCTTGCCGATACCCACGGCAACGTCGCAGTCCTCGGCACCCGCGACTGCTCCACCCAGCGCCGCTTCCAAAAACTTATCGAGGAAGCGCCCGCACCAGACCTGACTGAAAAGCAGCGCAACGGCATCATCGAAGGTGCTCGCGCTATTTGCTCCAAGGTCAACTACACCGGCGCCGGCACCGTCGAGTTTATCGTGTCCGAAGACGGCACCATTTCCTTCCTGGAAGTCAACACCCGCGTGCAGGTTGAGCACCCTGTGACCGAAGCTGTCACTGGCGTGGACATCATCGCGGAACAGATTCGTATCGCTGCAGGCGAGCCCATGTCCTTTAGCGAAGACCCAACCTCCAACGGTCACGCCTTCGAGTTCCGTATCAACGCCGAAGACATCCTCAATGGTTTTGCGCCGTGCCCAGGAACCATCGTCAGCTTCGAGCCACCAACCGGCCCGGGCATTCGCGTGGATACTGCGGTGCATTCTGGTTCGATCATCCCGCCATACTATGACTCGCTTATCGCCAAACTCATTGTGTGGGGCCCAACCCGCGACGTAGCCCTGTCGCGTGCGAAGTATGCCTTGCGCGAATTCAACATCGCCGGCGTGCGCACCGTGCTGCCATTCCACCGCGACATGATGGAAGAAACCGCCCTGACCGGTGAAAAACTCGGCGTATTCACCGACTGGGTGGACCACAACTACCGCCCATCTGCTTCCAATCAGGTGGACAAGGTTGAGGCAATCTACGCCCAGCGCCACAACGTTGCTGTAGAAATCGGCGGCAAGCTCATCAACGTTGGCGTGCCGGTGGAATTCTTCAACTCCACTGCGTCCTCCGGTTCCGCGGCACCAACGTCCGCCGCGAAGGATTCCGATGCAGCAAGCTCCGATGACGGCGCTGTCACCTCACCTTTCGAGGCCAACCTCGTAGCCTGGAAAGTCTCCGACGGCGAATCCGTTGCTGAAGGCGAGGCGATTGCAACCGTAGAAGCAATGAAGATGGAATCCGCCGTCAAGGCACCTCGCACCGGCACCATCACGTTGCTGGCCAAAGAAGGCGACCGCCTTGAAACCTCCACGGTGATTGCAACCATCGAGTAGTGCCGAAACACTGAAGGAAGCTGCGTTAGAATCGCACCTATGCTTTCTCAGTCCGTGGCATCCGCTATCAGGGATGCAATCTCCGCTGGTGAGTTCCAGCCCGGTCAGCAACTTAGTGAAGTCAAGGCCGCGGAACGCTTTAAATGCTCCCGTAATACCCTGCGGGAAGCATTTACTGAACTAACGTCTGAGCGCCTGGTGGAGCGCATCCCCAACCGCGGGGTTTTCATCGCCACCCCGGACACGGACTATGTCAAAGACCTGTACCTCGCGCGCATGGCGCTCGAGCACGCCGGTGTGCTGTGGGGTGATTTCCCCGCCGCCGACCGTCTCATTGAGCTGGCCGCTTCCGCGCGTCGATTTTCCGAAAGCCGCGATGACCAAGCTGTATCCAGCATCAATCAGCGCTTCCACCGCGCGCTGGTGGCGTCGCTGGGCTCAGAGACTCTCGATGAACAGATGTCCAGCCTTCTCGCGCGCATGCGCCTGACCTTCTTGCTTGCGCTGCCGCATCTTCCGAATATTCATAACGAGCACATTGAGAACAACGTTCGCCTGGCCACGCTCATTGCTGCCGGACGACGCGAAGAGGCTGCCACGGTTTCCCGTGACAGCCTCCTCAAGGCGTATAACTCAATTCGCTTCGTGCTCTAAAACTAAGGCACTTGGTATTCCAAGTCCCGGGCGTCAGTTACCAGCATCTTTCCTGGCTCATGCGTGATAGCCAGGTGCGGGCGTGAATTCATCACCACTGCCTGTGGGGTAACTCCACACGCCCAGAACACTGGGATGTGGCCTTCGGGAATCTCTACCGGCTCACCGAAGTCAGGCTGTGAAAGATCTGTAATTCCAATGGCTTCCGGGTTACCAATGTGCACCGGCGCGCCGTGCACTGACGGGTAGCGGGAGGTAATCCGCACCGCATCCGCCACGCGGTCAGCGGGGATAGGACGCATGGAGACTACCTGCGGCCCGGAGAACACACCGGCCGGGGTGGTTGGCGTGCTCGTGCGATACATCGCCACGTTGCGGTCTTGCTCAATGTGCTCGAGCTTGATGCCGTTTTCAACCAGCGCTGTCTCAAAAGTAAACGAGCAACCAATCAAGAACGCGACCATGTCCTCGCCCCAGTACGGCGTGGCATCCGTGACTGAGTCCACCAGCTCGCCGTCTTTGAAGATGCGGTAGGCCGGGATATCCGTGCGAATGTCACTGTCGGGCAATAGTGCGGATTCATACTCACCAGCTTCCAGCACGCCGACGATGGGACAGGACTTGGGGTTGCGCTGCGCGAAGAGCAGAAAATCAAACGCATACTCTTTCGGCACCGCCAGCAGGTTGGCTTGCATATAGCCTGCGGCGTAGCCCGAGGTCGTGGTCAAGTTCTCAGCCCGGGCGAGTTTGCGCACGTCAGCTGCAGTCATTTCAAAAGGTTTCATGTCTGTGCCCACATGTTCACGATACCGGAGAAGGCCTTAACGCCAATGTAAATCTCCAGGATAAGAGCCAGGGCACCAGCAACCAGCAGCCACTTCGGGTGCTTAACACCCTGGAGCAGGTCAGGGCGACGGAAGGCCACCCACATAACCATGGCGAATGCGATTGGCAAGATGATGCCGTTGAATGCACCTGCGAAGATGAGCAGCTTCTGTGGCGCGGAGTTCAAGATGAAGAACAAGATAGTACAGCCAATGACGAAGCCGACGGTGAGGAAGTTGCGGGTACGCGGGGCAACCTTCTGCGTGGTCACAAAGGTGATGGAGGTGTAAGAAGCACCGATGACAGAAGACAGACCAGCGGCGAAGAGAACTACGCCGAATGCGCGGAGCCCGAACTCGCCAGCAGCGTGGAAGAATGCATCCGCCGCGGTGTTGTCTTCAGACAGTGCCACGCCAGTGGAAACAACACCCAGTACCGCCAAGAACAGCAGCACGCGCATGATGCCGGTGATAATAATGCCCATGACAGAGGTCGTGGTGATGTCCTTGACGTGCTCTGGTCCGGACAGGCCAGAGTCAATCAGGCGGTGGGCGCCAGCGAAGGTGATGTAGCCGCCGACGGTGCCACCGATCAAGGTGGTGATGACAAAGAAGTCAATCTCTTCCGGCATCACGGTGTTCTTCAATGCTTCGCCCACTGGTGGCTGGGATACAATTGCCACGTAGAGCATCAGCAGAATCATGATGGCGCCAAGCACCGCGACGATACGGTCCAGTGCGATACCGGCCTTCTTGGACAAGAAGATAAAGATTGCGATGGCAGCGGAGATAACACCGCCGATACGTGCATCGATACCAAGCATCGCGTTCAGGCCGAGACCCGAACCCGCAATATTGCCGATGTTAAAGACCACTCCGCCAATGAAAACCAGAATGGCGAGGAACCATCCCAAGCCCGGCAGAACGGTGTTACCAAGCTCGTTGGCGCGCATGCCGGAGACACACAGAACGCGCCAGACGTTGAGCTGGATTGCGATATCCACGATGATGCTCAGCAAAATCGCGAATGCGAGAGCCGCGCCCATCTGGACGGTAAAGACTGAAGTCTGGGTCAAAAAGCCCGGACCAATAGCGGAGGTAGCCATGAGGAACATGGCACCTGCCATTGCACCTAATCCTCGTGGAGGATTCTTGTCTGGGGTTACTGTTTCAGCACTCACGGAAACTCGCTTTCGTGATGGGGGGTCGCACTCGGAAATGTGATGCGCATCATCATAGGTGTTTGTTGAACAATAAAGAAGAGAACGCCGAGAATTCCAGCAAAACCACTGGCCAGAAAATCGATAAGGGGGTAAATACCCTACCCCCGGGCATGAAAAGCCCCACCGTAGAAACGATGGGGTAACGCTTACCTCGTGGACTAGTTCCCGAGGCGATAGCCGAGGAAACTAGTCCACCTCGGTGTCAGCCCAGCGGGTGACGGTCCATTGGCCGAATTCTTCACCGCGCGGTTCGAGCACCACAAAGCGGCAGTTTTGCAGGTAACCGGTGAACGCGAAGTCCCCGTCAATATTGTTGGACGCGTGCGTTGCCACTAGCCGGATGGCGGCGCCGTGGGAGACCACCACGACATCATCGTCATCGCCCAGTCCTGCCGCGACATTTTCCAGAACCGACTGGTAGCGCGCCAGCACATCCCGGTAGGTTTCACCACCCGGGCAGCAGGCCTCAGCGTCGCCGGCCAGCCAGCCGCGCAGCGCGGTGGAATACCCACGGTGAGCATCTTCAGAATTGCTCATCTCATATTCGCCGGTGAAGACCTCATGAATTCCGGTGCGCACATCAACATCCACGGTAAACTCCGGCAAGTCAGCGGTTCGCTCAAAAGACCGCGCTGCCAACATCGAGGTCTGCTGGGCGCGCAGCGCCACCGAGCTAATGATTCCGCGCAGACGCCCCTTCTCACCGTCGCCAGCGGCAACCAGGTGAGCTAATTCAATGCCCACATCTGTGGCCTGTTCGCGGCCGCGTTCAGTCAGTTCAGCACCGGGTGGACGAGTATCCAGCAAGCGTTCAACATTGGAAAAGGTTTGGCCGTGGCGCAGCAAGATGATTCGTCCAGTCATGACATCAAACCTAGTGACCCTCACGCACCTTTGCTACCCAAGCGGTCGCCTCATCAAACTCCGTGGTGTCCAACTTCGGCCCCGACTGGTCAGCCGATGGCCACGACCCAATAAAACGCAAGTTATCCGTGCGCAGCCACAGCGCGCGCAGCGCCTCCGACAGCGGCTCGTCTTCGATATGCCCAGCCAAGTCAATGAAGAAGTTATAGGTACCGAATTTCTTGCGCGTTGGGCGCGATTCAATGCGCAGCATATCCACGTGGCGGTAGGCGAATTCCTGCAGAATACTCGCCAAAGAACCCGGCTCGTGCGGCACCGTAAACACCACAGAGGTGCGGTCATTGCCGGTGCGCACAGTAGGCCGGCCAGGCTTACCGACGAGCACAAAACGCGTCGTAGCCCCCTTGACATCAGCTACAGCATTCGCCAGCACATCCAGGCCAAAAATCTCCGACGCACGCTCCGGGGCAGCCGCCGCATCTACCTCACCACGCGACACCGCCTCCGCTGCCGCGCCATTCGATGACGCCGGCTGGAACTTCACATCCGGAATATTCTCCGCCAACCAGCCACGGACTTGCTGGTAGGCAACGGGATGGGTGGCGATCGTGTGGACATCGGCAAGCTTTAAGCCCTTTTTCACCATGATGGCAAACGCCACCTCCAAATCCACCTCGCGGTAGACCTGCAACGGCTCCCCCTCCGTAAAAGCATCAAAAGTGCTAGTCACCGCGCCATCCACAGAATTCTCAATAGCCACGCACGCAAACTCCGCGCGCCCCTCACGCACCGCCTTGAACGCCTCCGACGGCGAGTTGACCGGCAGCTTCTCAATATCATTCACAGCGCCCATCTCCCCAAAAGCAACCAACGCTGCTTCAGTAAACGTCCCTGCAGGTCCAAGAAAAGCCACGGTTGAAGTCATGCCTTCTAATCTAAACCACTAACGTTGCTGTGTATGGATTCTAGGTTTAGCCTCATGCAATTGGCCCGCGATTTATCAACGCTCACGCCGCAAGAACACGGCTTTACCTACATTGACACCTCCCGCAGCCCGAAGGCTACCGGCCGGTTGTCGGGGTGGATATTATCCGCGAAAGACCTGAATGATGTCGCCGGCATGCCCACCTCACTGGGCGCCAAGCACCGCGCGTATAACGCAGAGACTACCGATGCCACCATCGCCGCCTTGGAAGACCAGGGCGCGCTGATTGTGGGTAAATCTTCCACCCCGGAGCTTGGCCTGCGCGTAGATACGGAGCCGGTGGATATGCCGCATCCGGTGAATCCGTTGCATCCCGGCGCCACGCCTGGCGGGTCTTCCGGTGGCGCCGCGGTGCAGGTGGCGCGGGGTTTGTTGCGGGCGGCGCATGGTTCCGATGGTGGCGGTTCGCTGCGCGTTCCGGCCGCGGCGTGTGGCGTGGTGGGCTTCAAGCAGTCCGGCACGGATCTGGGCGTTTCGGGCTTTATCACCCGCACGGTTGCTGATGCCGCCTTCCTCCACGACATCACCCCGCGTCCCGCGCCTGCGCGCGTTGGTGTGCTCAAGCAGCCGCTTTTCGCGCACACTCGCGTCGACCCGCGGCATTTGCGCGCGGTGGATGAGGCGACGTCCCAGCTTTCTGCCGCGGGCTATCCGGTGCAGGAGATTGCGCCTTATCCCACCGCCGATGTGACCTTTGAGTCTTTCCGCCACATTTTCACCTCCCGCCTGGCGGGCATGGATGCCGGTGAGGGCTATTTCGAGTGGGTGCGGCAGCAGGGGTTAAAGGTTTCAGAGCGCATGCTTGCCGATGCCCTCCGCCACGCCAACGGCCTCCCCCGCCTTTTGGCAGACTGCTGGCAAGTCGATGCGATTATCACCCCGATGCTGGCCTATACCCCGCCGCAGATTGGCACCTTCTTGGCGCTGGACCACGAAGAGAACTTTATGGAGCAAACGCGGTGGTCGCCGTGGGGTTCGCTGTTTAATGTTGCGCAGCTACCCGCGATTTCAGTGCCCTGGTCCATATCCCCCGGTGTGAGCACTCCGCAGGCGCGAACACCCCAGGCTGCCCAAACACCCGTTGGTGTTCAAGTAGGCTCAGTGACGTTAAATGATGCACAGCTTCTTCACCTCGCGTCTGTCCTCCACGTCTAAGGTTTCATGTCCTCATGAGCGTTTCGCAGTCCCCGCAGCGCATCCGCGCGGAGATTCTCATAGTTTTGGCCATTACTTTTGGCATCTCTGGTGTGCGCGCAATTTTGCGCCTGGTGGATTCGTTGTTGGATCCGGCGCCGTTGAATGAACAAAGCGTGACGCTCAATGCACCGCAGTCGGACTTGGCGTGGCTGGATATCGCGCTGCAGCTATGCTCCGCCGGGGTGTTGTTTGCTTATGGTGCGCTCGCTTTGTTCTTGCTCGCCGGTTCCGGGATCCGCTTGCAGCTACCGAAGCTCAGCGATGTTGGCTGGGGTGCCGGGCTCGCCGCGCTCATTGGTATTCCGGGCCTAGTCTTGTATGTCTCCGCCGTGCACTTGGGATTGTCGAAGGAAGTTATCCCCACTGCTTTTGATAATGCGTGGGTGGAAGCCCCCGCGTTGCTTTTGTGGTCTGGTGCCAATGCCTTCGGTGAAGAAATAGTGGTGGTCATGTGGTTGATGAATCGCCTCAAGCACCTGGGCTGGTCACTTCCTGCGGTTATCGGGGCATCATCGCTGCTGCGCGGCTCCTACCACCTGTACCAGGGCGTATCAGCTGGGTTCGGCAACATCATCATGGGTGTTGTCTTTTGCTACTTCTACCACCGCACCGGGCGGGTATGGCCGCTAGTTATCGCGCATTTTCTCATCGATGCCGTCGCATTCGTCGGATACTCTTTGCTCGGAGATCTCTCCCTGTTTGGTCTGTAATGCTGCTTTTGCGTGCTGATCGGTTCTAGATTGCGGGGTGCGGCTTGTAGTCTTAAGCCATGACTTTTTCCGGCCGCGACCCTCACCGCGAATCCCGCCGTGCCGGCGCCAGCCGTTCGGTCAATGGACCTTCGGCTAATCAGCCTGCCAATGATCCATCACGCTATGTGTTAGGCGCCGATGGCAAACCTTTGCGCGACCGCTACGGCCGCCCGGTCATGCGCCGCGAATCCGGCCAACGCCCAGCGCAGCGCCCACCGCGCCGCACCCCGCGCACCGATGGCCGCCAAGAACCATCCGCCGGTACTTTCCGCGCGCAGCCTGACCAGACTCGTTTCGACATCGGCCCGCGCGGCAACGACCCACGCGGCGCTGCAGGTGCTGCCGGTGTCGCCGGCGCGGCCGGGGCATATGGCGCCGGTGCTGCGCAGGGCCGCCCGCGCCAGCAGATGCCATCGGAAAGCTACAATGCCCAAATCCCAGCACCCGTGCAACGCCAGTTCCAGGGCGCCGGATATGTCGGCGAACCCGGACCCCAGCCGAATAGCCCGCATCGGAATGGCGGACGCCGCGGCGGTGCCCGCCGCAAACGCGGCAATCCCGTCAAACGATTCTTCGGATGCACTGGCTGGATTGTCATCGCCCTGGTCATTGCGCTGGTCGTGTTCGTGTTCTGGACTGATTCACGCCTCTCGCGCACGGATGCCCTGCCAGTTGGCAGCTCATCGAGCGGCTCTGGCACCAACTGGTTGCTGGTCGGCTCCGACTCCCGCCAAGGCTTAAGCGAAGAAGACCAAGCCGCACTGGGCACCGGCGGCGACGTCGGTGTCGGGCGCACCGACACCATCATGGTGCTGCACATCCCGAACTCCGGCACCGCCCAATTGGTATCCATTCCGCGCGATAGCTACGTCAACGTCCCCGGCTTCGGCGAGGACAAAATCAACGCCGCCTTTACCTACGGCGGCCCGCAGTTGCTTGCCCAAACCGTGGAACAAGCTACTGGCCTGGGCATTGACCACTACGCCGAGATCGGCATGGGTGGTCTCGCCAACGTCGTCGACGCTGTCGGCGGTGTCAACATTTGCGTGGATGAGCCCATCATGGACCCACTCGCCGGCATTGACCTAGCTGCCGGATGCCAAGATCTAGAAGGCGCCGATGCGCTTGGCTACGTCCGCACCCGCGCCACCGCCATGGGTGACCTGGACCGTGTGGAACGCCAACGCGAATTCTTCGCCGCCCTGCTGGACAAAATCACCTCACCATCCACGCTGGCCAACCCATTCCGCGCAGTATCCTTGGTCAACCACACCGCGCAATCATTCATGGTCAACGAAGATGACCACGTCTGGCACCTCGCCCGCGTAGCCCTGGCGATGTCCTCCGGCGTGGAAACCCAAACCATCCCAGTCGGCGGGTTCATGGACACCGCCGTAGGCAACGTCGTCCTCTGGGACGAAGCCGGCGCCCAAGAGCTATTCAGCTCCATGCAGTAAATCCTCGGAGCCTTCGCTCCTGCGGTTTACTGTGGTTTACCGGGATTTTCTGGGGTTTACTGAGATTTGTTGGGGCGTCCGGGGTTCGGAACCGGTTTTGGGATCGCTGAATTGAGCGGCATGGTAACCCATCCCGCTTGAACAGCAACCAAGCCGTGACCTGGGGTTATTAGATCAGGTCCATTGCTCCCATCGTGCTGAGGTCATGCGTGTTGCCCAGGAGTTTTCCGCCTGGGGTAACAAGCTTGACCTGTCCGCGGTGGCGCATCATCCGACCTCGACTTTTCTCGCGGCGCCTTGCCCGGGCGCCGTCGTCGTTGACACCGTTGTGATAAGCACACAGCGTGGACAGATTTGACGGGTTCGTCTGCCCACCATTCTTATGCGCATCTAGGTGGTGTACCTGGCATCTATCGGCCGGAACCTTGCAATCGGGCCACGGGCACACCAGGTTTTCTGCCATGGCCAAGATTCGCTGCTTGCCTGAAGCGAAGCGCGCTTCATACAGATTTACCGGCCCGGCGGTGGGGTGGAACAGTCCGGCATAAATTTTATCGCCGAGCGCTCCGGACATTGCAAGGTTAACGATCTCCGCACCGGTCATGGTCGTGCCGTCGGAGGCTCCGATGATGGACTCGTCGCCTTCACCACGGAGAATCGTCGCGGACTGATCTAAACCAATAGCAATAACAGTGCGGTATTCGGGTTTAAGAACACCACCGCCGCCATCGATGTGTTTCCAAAACGCTTCTAACAATGCTTTCGAGCGGGGTTGGTCCGTGGTGGATATGGCATCAAGGGTCTTCTCAAAGTCGATGATCCGGCGCTGAGTATCGGTAATACTCATCGTGACCATGCCATTTTTCGGGCGGCTAATACGCATACCGGGTTCTTTTGGTTTGTCACCAACGAGTTCGTCGACGCGCTGGTTGCCCAGAGCATTGACTTCTTCATAAGTGCCCTCATGTGCAATCAACTCAGCACGGAGTTTCCACGCGGCACCGCGCTTTTTCTTTAACTTCTGAGCGTGACTATCAATCATCTGAAGGCGCTCCATACTCAACCCGCGCTCTTCGGCGAGTGCTACGGACTCGTGCTGAAGGCGTGGTGAGTCGGTGGAGCCGAAGAAGACGTCGGCTAATTTAGAGTGCTTTCTTGCTGTCTTGAGTGCCAGCCCATCGGCGGCCATGTCATAAACGGAGAGCTGCGCCATATCTCTTAAAACACCCACCGCCTGGGTGGCGTGTTGTATGAATGCTTTGTAATTTTTCATAACTTCGACGCTAAACCCAAAGCGCAACCCCGCAACAGAGCAAGTCTGAAAAGCTGTGGATAACTACGTTGACACGTCACTCAACAGGGCAAGTTATCCAAAGATGTGCTGCGGGAGCCCAATTGGTCCGAAAATCCATTGTGGTGCGGTGCTTTCGGGGTTTGCCTAAGAAGTTTTCAGAAAGCCAGAATTCTTTAGAGCGGAACCTGTCCGCGCATAAGCACGCGGGCAGTCCGGATAAGAGATGTGAAGGCTAATTCGGCATCCTTGTATTCGGCAGCGGCGATAACCGCGCCGGATGGGGTACCAAGGCGAACGGTATTTTTCACTCCGGCGATTTCGGCAACTAGCGTGCCAGGAGTCGCAGCTGCTGCAGCCAAACACATGGCGCCGGTCCCAGGGATTGCTAGGTGCGCCTTGCCCATGGAGATCATGCGCACCATGATGTCCACCGAGTCTGCTTCCAGAACGGCGCCGTCCAAGGTGGTGGAATCTTGTGCGGGAGCAATAACGGCAATCTTGGGAACTACTTCAGGGCATTTGCTAAAGCCCATGGCGGCGGCACCCGCTTGACGCAGGCGTTCCAGAAGCGACTTCACCGGTTTATTGGCATCAATCTCACCGGGTAGTTCAGCTCCGCTGAGTCCAACATCTTCAGCGCGCACGATGACCACCGGCAAGGTGGAATCCACCAAGGACACAGTGATCGGAGTGCCATCGCCACCTAAAACATCGGTCGCGGAACCCGTGGGCAAAAGCCCCGAAGTGCGGCTGCCGGCTGGTTGCGGATAGCTCAACGTGATGGCTGAGCCCGTGCCAGAAACCCCGGGGATTTCCACATCTCCGGTTGTGGCGGCGCGGCCATCGACAACCTCCAGGGTGCTTTTGACCGTTTTGGAGGTGTTCGTGTTGAACAAGGTGAATTCATGCGTGCCATCAGGGGCGTCAATGATGCCGGCCTCCAGCGCGAATGGCACAACGCCGGAGGAAAGATTGCCGCAGTTGCCGGAGTAGTCGATGTGCTCAACTCCGACCTCAACTTGGCCAAAGGTGTAGTCCAAGTCGAATCCCTCGCGAGTGCTGGCTGAGACCAGCATGACTTTAGACAGCGAGGAAAATCCGCCGCCCATGCCGTTGAGCTGGCGGCCGTGTGTATCAGGGGAGCCAATGAAAACACATAACGCAGCATCTCTCTCAGCTTTGTCAGCTGGGAGGTCTGCTGCGTTGAAAAAGAGGCCTTTGCTAGTGCCGCCACGAATGAAGCACGCGTTAATCCATTCCGTCATACACACTAAGACTAGTGGTGAACATCACGTCATTTGGACGCTTTGGTATGTGGAATTTTTAACTCTGAACTAAGAAGTCTTCGGAGGAACCGTCTTAGTAGCCTTCGCACGCTTTGCCTTCTTATCGGCGGCGGTCTTGGCTGGTTTCTTGGCCGCAGGCTTGTCGGCTTTGGCAGCAGCTGGTGCGGAAGCGATAGGGGTTGGCTTAATCTTCCACACATCCTGCGCATAGTCGGCGATGGTGCGGTCTGAGGAGAAGCGGCCGGATTCGCAGATATTGATCCAGCACTTGCGAGCCCAAGACAGTTCATCATTGACGTAGTCATTGGCCATACGGTCACGGGTCTCGCGGTAGTCCGCGAAGTCGCCGAGGACGTAGTAAGTGTCTTCCGCGTGAGGTCCGAAGCCGTCGAGCAAGCTGGAGCGGATTTCGCCAAAGACGCCGGTGTTTTCAGAACCCAAGGTGCCGTTGGTCAGTGCGTCCAGAACGCGGGAGAGACCCGGCACAGAACTGTAGAGCTCACCAGGATTGTAGGTTTCCTTCAGTCCCGGAAGTTCCTCATTCTTAGCGCCGAATATGTAGGCGTTTTCCTCGCCCACGGATTCCACGATTTCCACGTTGGCGCCGTCCAGAGTGCCCAAGGTCAGAGCGCCGTTCATCATGAACTTCATGTTGGACGTACCGGAAGCTTCCTTACCGGCGGTGGAGATCTGCTCAGAGATATCTGCGGCAGGAATGATGTGCTCAGCGGGGGAGACATTGTAGTTTTCCACGAAGACCACGCGGATGATGTCGCGGGTACGTTCGTCATTATTGACCAGGTAAGCGATGGTGTTAATCAACTTGATAATCGCCTTTGCGCGGACATAGCCAGGCGCGGCCTTCGCACCGAAGATGAAGGTGCGTGGGGGTACTTCCTCGCCGTCTTCGGTGATGCGGAAGTAGACGTCCAGAATATAGAGCGCGTTCATCAACTGACGCTTGTACTCATGCAGGCGCTTGATCTGCACATCAAAGATGGTGTCAGGGTTAATTTCTGCACCCTGGTGGTTGTGAATCCAAGTAGCGAAGTCAGCCTTGTTGGCCTTCTTGATGCTCATTAGCTCATTCATTACTGCGTCATCATCGGCATACTTGCGCAGTTCTTTGAGCTCACCCAGGTTGGTGACCCAAGAATCTGAACCGGAAAGGCGCGTGAGCAAAGCCGAAAGACCCGGGTTGCACATGTCCACCCAGCGGCGTGGAGTCACACCGTTAGTCTTGTTGTTGAACTTCTCCGGCCACATTTCATGCCATTCACTCAAGGTGTCAGCCTTGATGATTTCGGTGTGCAAGGCGGCTACGCCGTTGATGGAGTAGGCGGCATAAGACGCAATCCACGCCATGTGCACATAACCATTAGAGACCGGCGCCATGTATTCAATGCGCTGCTGGTCCAGACCGCGCTGCGCCATGTCCTCACGGAAACGGCGGTCAATCTCAGCGATGAGCTCCCACAGTCGCCAGAATAGTTTCTGGAAGATGGATACTTCCCAGGTCTCCAGCGCCTCAGCCAAGGTGGTGTGGTTGGTGTACGCGAAGGTGTTGGTGACAACCTTCCACGCCTCATCCCAGCCCATGCCGTGCTCATCCAACAAGATGCGCAGCAGCTCAGGGATAGCCAGCACCGGGTGTGTGTCGTTGAGCTGAATGGAATTGAAGTCATCAAACTTCGTCAGGTCATCACCGTGGTGCTTGAGGAAGCTATTAATCATCTCCTGCAGGGAGGCTGAGACAAAGAAATACTGCTGGCGCACGCGCAGCACCTTGCCTTCATAGGTGGTGTCATTCGGATACAGCACGCGGCAGATATCCATGACCTTTTCGCGCTCCACAATCGCTTCGGTAAAGCGCTGGGAATTAAACGCGTCATAGTCGAACTCATCAATCGGCTCGGCCTTCCACAGGCGCAGCGTGCCCACGTTGGAGGTGCCGTAGCCGGTAATCGGCATGTCATAAGGAATTGCGCGGACTTCCATGTCATCAAAATGCACGCGCCACTGCTCAGATGCGCGGCGGACAATGAAGTCATAGCCGTTTTCCATCCACGCATCTGGCTCTTCCTTCTGGAAACCATTGTCAAAGGACTGACGGAAAAGTCCGTAGCGGTAGAGCAGACCATAACCAGTGACTGGGTAGTCCTGGGTGACAGCAGAATCGAGGAAGCAAGCAGCCAGACGGCCCAGGCCGCCATTGCCCAAGGCGGCATCGTGTTCGGCTTCAAGGACATCGACAAGCTCGTGGCCCGTGCCATCCATGGCTTCCTTAGCCTGCTCAACAAGACCTAAGTTGGTGAGGTTGTTCAGCAACGCGCGGCCCTGCAGGAATTCTGCGGAAAAGTAGTGTTGCTGACGGCCCTTGACATAAGCCTCTTTGGTCTTCTCCCAGTCATCGGCGATTTGCTCCATAACGGCCGAGGACAAGCCAGACCAGGCCTTGCGGTTGGTGGCGGAGGATGGGGAGACGCCAGCGGCAGCACGGATGTGACCAGGCAAAGATTGTTCAAAGCGTGAGGTATTCATGAACGTGAGACTTCCTTATGACTAGGGTTCCTAAGGTGCAACCGCTCGAAGTCTAATTGAAAAACTCACGCGTTGCTGGGAAAGTGGAGTCTAAGGCGAGCAAGCTCCCCATTTCGCCATGGGGTGGGGAACCCAGATTTTAGCCTTTGGCCAAGAAGCTTAAGACTGCCGCGGCGCCAGCCTGGGTGGAGGAGTGGCAGGTTGGCTCGAAATCCGGGATGAAGTTGGATTGGTGGTTGACCGGTGGGTTGTCCAGCAGTTCTTCCGGAGTGGAGCCGACGAGCCAGAAGTAATAGGGCACGCCCCAGGCCTGCGGGAGGTAGCAGAAGTCCTCGGAGGCAGTTGATGGCTTGGCATCGATGACATTGTCGCTAAAGACATCGTCGAAGGTTGCACGCACGGCGATGGCCGTGGCAGGGTCGTTGTCAGTAACTTCGCCGTGGGCAAAGTACTCAAAGGTAGGTTGCGCAGGGCTTGCCGATGCCGCACATTCCGCCTCCACCACGCGGTGCAACGCTGCGTATACGCGCTCGGCCAACGCGGGATCGTAGTAGCGCGTGTTGAGAACCAGCTCTGCGGAGTCGGGAATGATGTTGTTCTTATCGCCGGAATGTAATTCGCCGACGGAGATGACAAAGAATTCACCGGGAGGAACCTCGCTGCCCACAATCGCTTGCAAGCGCACCACGATCATCGCTGCAATCAGTGTCGGATCGATGGATTTATCAGGCATGGAGGCATGCGCAGAGCGGCCCGCAATGCGAATGCGAATAGAATCACAGCCGGCCATAATTGGGCCCGCGGCGGTCTGCACCTGGCCAGCTGGGCCGGGCATGATGTGCTGCGCCAAGCAGACATCGGGGCGGGGGATGAGGCTAATGAGGCCATCGGCAAGCATGCGCTTTGCGCCATCCGAAGTCTCCTCTGCCGGCTGGAACAACGCGATGAACGTTCCTGACCACTTACCACGCAAGGAATTAATTATTGCGCAGGCGCCCAACAGTGCGGTTGCGTGCATGTCATGACCACACGCATGCATATTGCCATTCATTGAGGCGAAATCCACCCCAGTCTGTTCAACTACCGGAAGGGCATCAAAATCAGCGCGCATCAACACCGTTGGACCCTCATCAGGGGAACGGAAAATAGCAGCAATGCCAAAGCCACCGATACCGGTGACCAGTTCACAATCAAACTCCGCCAGCTTCGCCTCAATCTTCGACGCTGTGCGCTCCTCGTGGTGGCTCAGCTCTGGATGACGGTGAAGATCCTCATAAAATTCACGCTGCCAATCCAGGTCGGCACTGTGAGAAGCTAGGAGTTGAGAAATAGAATTCGACTGATTCATGATCCATCTTTTTAGTTAGGGTACGCTTACTTTTATGCCACTTATTCAGTTTGATGTTTTGGTTCCACACGCTCAAGCCAAGCGCGTTGGCGAAGTCTTCGATGAAGCGCTAAACCGCCTGGTCACAGCAGAACGTATTGATTCCGCACAGGTAGAAATCAACGATACCCCACGCCTGCAAGAAGGTATGGAAGAACAGCTTCGACAGACCTACCGCGATGAACACGAAGACCACGACCTAGAAGATGCCGAGGTATACCGCTACCTCATCAAGCTCGAAGGCGTTAAAGGCTCCCTCAATGAGCTAGGTATGGTCCTCGGACGTCTACTGACTCCACATGCGGTTCTTCCTAAGGACTGGGTGCTTTTGGAAGACGAGGAAGCGCACGAGCTTCCTGCCATCTTCCCCTGGGTCCTCGCTGTCAGCCAGTAAAAGCAATATTGCTTTTACCGCGATGCGCCTCTGAGGCCTTCCGCGATTGCACGGCCAGCTTCTTTGAGCTGATCGTGCATCCGGCCGTTTTGTGACAACTGCGCGGATAGTGCACCTTCGGGAACGGGGGAGTCCAAGCGTCCGGCGACGATGCCGAGGCTTGCGCCTGAAGCGTCAGCGATATCCGCGATGGTGCCCACGACCTTGCCGGTGAGAGACTGCTCATCAAAGGCGCCCTCGCCGGTAATAATCAATGCCTGCTCGCCTGCGGCCTGTGCTTCTTCGAGCGCGGCCCGCAGCCCAAGCAGTTCTGCTACAAACTGCGCGCCGGGCTGCAACTCAATGTTGGACTCAGAGCCGTAAAGTAGTGCTGACAACCAGGTCATGCCGACAGGAGTCGCACCTGCGGCACCAAAACCCTCGCGTTCCACGTCGATGCCCGTGACCTCACACAGTTTCATCAGCGCACCGGTGAGCAGTGGAACATACTGATCCGAGGCGCCCTTTTGTGGGCCGTACATGCTGGCTGCATGCAATGGCGGGCAGGTGGTATCACCCAACAAAGTGAACTTCAGACCCGCCGCCTTGATGTTGAGCTGTGCCGTATCAATGGAATCCAACATGACCAAAGGGGCGCCGCCTTTGGGCAGCGGATAGCCGCGATCATCCATCGGGGCACCGCCCAAAGCAGTGATAATTCCCATACCGCCGTCCACGGTGGCCGAACCGCCCAGGCCCAAAACAATGTGGGTTGCCCCGCGAGATTCGGCGTCCGCAATCAATACTCCCGTGCCGTAGGAATCGGCATGCAGGGCGTCCTTGTCGTCTTCCACGGCGGGCAAACCCGACGCTGCAGCAACATCAATGTAGGCAGTCTTTTCATGCAGGAAATAAGACGCAGAAATCAGTCTTCCGCGCGCGTCAGTGGAGGGAATCTCAACCTTCTCAACTGCGGGGGATGACTTCGACGCTGCTAAAGTCTGCGCGACTACTTCAGCGGTGCCCTCGCCGCCGTCGGCCATCGGCAGCTGCTTGATGGTGGCATCGGGAAGCACCTCTGCGACACCTTGAGCGATACCGCGGGCCGCCTCGGAGGCGGTGGCTGTGGATTTGAACGAATCTGGGGCGACAACAATGAGCATGCGGTTGATTATAACTGTTGAATCTCGCGCCCAAAGATGCTCGTTTACCTTTGACACTTGCCATATTGGTTGAGCAATAGGTAAATTTGTTTCTATTAACCGATATAAATGGTTTGGCAGTTGCCTTTTAGAGAGGGCATCGAAGAATAAGGAACAGTGCCTTTAAGACACGAAGGAAAGAGCCCAAAGTGACCGTAGATAACACGATTTCTGAGTATTACGACAAGCTTCTCAAGCGCAATGCCGGAGAACCAGAATTCCACCAAGCAGTCTCAGAAGTCTTGGACTCGCTCAAGGTTGTTTTGGGAAAGGACCCTCACTACGCTGATTACGGCCTGGTGGAGCGTCTGTGTGAACCAGAACGCCAGCTCATCTTCCGCGTTCCTTGGATCGATGACAACGGCCAGGTCCGTGTTAACCGCGGCTTCCGCGTGCAGTTCAACTCCGCACTCGGCCCATACAAGGGTGGCCTGCGCTTCCACCCATCCGTCAATCTTGGCATCATCAAGTTCTTGGGCTTTGAGCAGATTTTCAAGAACTCTCTGACCGGTCTTCCAATCGGCGGCGGCAAGGGCGGCTCCGACTTCGACCCAAAGGGTAAGTCTGAGCTGGAAATCATGCGCTTCTGCCAATCCTTCATGACTGAGCTGCATCGCCACATCGGCGAGTACCGCGACGTGCCTGCCGGCGATATCGGCGTTGGCGGCCGCGAAATCGGCTACCTCTTTGGCCAATACCGTCGTCTTGCCAACCAGCATGAGTCCGGTGTTCTCACCGGCAAGGGTCTGACCTGGGGCGGTTCCTTGGTTCGTACCGAGGCAACCGGCTACGGCACCGTCTACCTGGTAGCTGAAATGATGCGCACCCACGGTGAATCTCTTAGCGGCGCGAAGGTCATTGTTTCCGGCTCTGGCAACGTTGCAATCTACGCTGCGGCGAAGGCTCAGGAACACGGTGCGACCGTGGTGGCAATGTCTGACTCTTCTGGCTACATCTACACCCCAGACGGTGTTGACGTAGACCTGTTGAAGGACATCAAGGAAAACCGTCGTGAGCGCATCAACACCTACGCCGAGGAAGCTGGCGTGAAGTTCGTTGAGGGTGGAAACATCTGGGAAGTTGAAGCAGACGTTGCTCTTCCTTGTGCGACCCAGAACGAGCTCGACGGCGAATCTGCTGAGCTGCTGAAGAAGAACGGTGTTCGCTACGTAGCTGAAGGTGCGAACATGCCAAGCACCCCAGATGCAGTTCACGTCTTCCAGTCCGCAAACATCGCATTTGCTCCGGGTAAGGCAGCAAACGCCGGCGGCGTTGCAACCTCCGCGCTGGAAATGCAGCAGAACGCATCACGCGATTCCTGGTCCTTCGCGTACACCGATGAGCGTCTGAAGCAGATTATGACCCGCATTTTCGTCAACATCTCCACCACGGCATCTGAATACGACCGTGAAGGTGACTACGTTGCTGGCGCAAACATCGCTGGCTTCAAGAAGGTTGCAGATGCCATGCTCGCGCAGGGTGTCATCTAAGCACTTTTTCTAGGCCTATGGCCTGGATATTCTCCCTCCAACCCACCTGTAAATTCGCCCGCGGCGAGACTTCAGGTGGGTTGTGGCGTGGGAGATGAACCTAAAGTTGAAGTTTATATATACTTGGCTCCCATGTACCGCGTATTTGAAAGCATGGATCAGCTGGTCAACCACCTCGAACAGGCCATGGGTGTTCCCATGACCTCCAACTGCATGGTGCCACGAAATGAAATGTTGGCACTGCTCGATGAAATGCGTAATGCCATTCCTGTAGAACTGGATGACGCACAAGACGTTCTGGATAACCAGGACGAAATTATCCGTGCGGCAGAAGAGCGCGCATCACAAACTATTGCTGATGCTGAAGCACAGGCTGATGAAACCATCGGCCGCGCTGAGGCTGATTCCCAGGCGATGATTGATGACGCGAACCACCGCGCAACCACCGCCATCGGTCAGGCTCAGGATAAGGCTGCAAGCATTGTTGAAGGCGCACGTGCCGAGGCAGAGCGCACCGTTGCCAAGGGCAACGAGTCTTATGAGCGTTCCGTTGCAGAAGGCCACGCTGAGCAAGAGCGTCTGGTCTCTGAGTCTGAGGTTGTTCGCCGCGCCAATGAAGAAGCCAACCGCATTGTTGACTCCGCACACTCAGAATCCAATCGTCTGCGCAATGAGTGCGATGAATTTGTGGATTCCAAGCTTGGTGAATTCGAAGAGTCACTAACTGGCATCTTGCGAACCGTAAATTCTGACCGCGCAGCGCTGCGCCGTGGTGCTGGCGCTTCCGGTAGCCGTGCTACCCGCGGCGGTTACTCCTCTTACGAGCGCGAGTAACATATATTCATTACTCCTACTGAGTGCTGCCGTTAAGCGCGCAGATACTTAGTAGGAGGGGGATTTTGCAGAGGCACTCAACGCCGCCGAAATCGCGGCTGCGACGAAGGCAGGTCCTGCGAGAATTGGCCAGGTGGACAAAACCAGACCGAGTTGTTGAAATTGATTGAGTGAATCAGTGGCCAGTGCGTTTAAGGCAGTGCCGGCGCTGATGATGCCGCCGATAATGGCGACACTGAGCAGCGCTGTGGCGACCATGTTGCGTGCATAGAAGGTAATGGCAGCGGTAGCCAAAGAAAATACCAAGGCTATGACCATGATGGCGATGTCATTGGGCAATGGGAATAACGTGAGTACAAAAATGACCAGCCCAGAAATGACTGACCAGCGCACAACGCCTTTTTGGTTCACGCCGTCGCTATTGATGGCGTGCCGGAACCTGCGTATGGAAATCCGGCCCAAGATAAAACTGACAATGATCAGGATTGCCGCGGGGAGCAGCGACCCAAAAATCAGTGGTGTCGCACTTAAATCCTGACCATTCATGTTTAGCAATCCTAGAGCGAAATTGGTTAAGAAATAAAGCCGACAAACGCCTATATCACCTGTACATAGAGCATTGTGACCTCCTAGACAGGTGAAGTACAGAATCCAGGGTAGGCTTAAGGATGTTATGAACTCTCCACTGAAATTCAACGTGGCACAACTGTTGCGTGCCAACACTTTTGAACAACGCGAACAGACTGGTCCCGCGCCCGAGCGCATTGGCTTGGAAATGATTGCGGTTCCAAAGGGAAGCGAAATTACTGTTAACGCTGACCTGACCCCACTGGGTGAAGGACTAATGGTTGATGCACGTATCACCGGCACTTTGGACGGCGAATGTGCACGCTGCCTCAAGCCTTTGCAGCGCCCATTCGATCTCCAAGTCAACCAGGTCTTTGCCATCAGTGAAGGCTTCATCACTGGTGATCCCGCTGATGAAGAGGATGATGTTCCATCGGTAGTCGGCGATGAGATTGATTTGCTTCAGACCGTCATCGATGAAGCCGGAGTAGTCCTGCCTTTCGCACCAACGTGTGAGGGCGGCTGCGACATCAACACTCCAGAAGGCGTTGAAGTTGGCGTATCCGGGGAGGAAGAAGAGCGCGTTGATCCACGCTGGTCCGGCTTGGAGAAGTTCTTGTGAGTAGGAAAAAGAAGATTAGCGGTGAGCAGGCCTTAGAAGAGGCCTACGCCGCGGTTGATAAGGCTCCGCTACTCAAGAGCTTGGGTGTGGATATCAACGAGCACTACCTGCGCTTGGCATTGACCCACCGTTCTTTCGCGAATGAGCATGGGCATCTGCCGAACAATGAGCGCCTTGAGTTCCTCGGCGACGCTGTTCTGGGTTTGTCGATTGCAGCCCGGCTGTATGAGAAGTTCCCAATGCGCCCCGAGTCTGACATTTCGAAGATGCGCGCATCCATCGTCTCCCGTTATGGGCTTTCTGACGTCGCGCGTGAAATCGGGCTCGGTGCCTACATTTTGCTGGGCAAAGGTGAGCATAACTCCAAGGGGCGTGAGAAGGATTCCATCCTTTCGGACACCATGGAGGCGCTGTTTGGCGCTATCTACCTGCAGTACGAATTTGAGACTGCGCGTGGCGTCATTTTGAACCTCTTTGCTGAGAAGCTGGAAGCTGCTGTGTCCACCAGTAACCACATGGACTGGAAGACCACCCTGCAGGAGCTGTGCGCGGAGCGCAAGATGCCGATGCCGGAGTACACCGCCACATCGACCGGTCCTGAGCATGATCAGTTGTTCTCCGCTCAGGTATTTGTCGAAGGGCAATTGCTCGGTGAAGGCATGGGCCCAAACAAGAAGCAGGCTGAGCAGCATGCTGCTGAAAAGGCTTCGCTGATCATTCGCGTGAAGTAGTGCTACTTAAAGCAATCTCTTATGCCTGAGTTACCTGAAGTTGAAGTAGTCCGCCGTGGACTAGAACCTCACGTCGTTGGTCGTGCCTTCGAGGCAGTGGAGGTTCTACATCCGCGTGCGAATCGGGGACAGGACGCACCACTTGGTGCTCTCCTAAAAGGTCGCGTTATTAGCGGCCTTGCGCGTCGGGGTAAATACTTGTGGTGTGAGCTCAATGGGGAAGACGATGTCCTCTTCGTGCACCTAGGGATGTCGGGGCAACTTCGAATTGGTCATACTGATTCCAAGCACGTGCGCATCCGCAGCCATCTCACCGATGGGGTGGATCTAAGCTTTATTGACCAGCGCACTTTCGGCTATTGGCTCGCAGCACCCTTGTCAAAGATTGACCATATTGGCCACGATCCACTGAGCCCGGACTTCGATATTGTCGCCGCGGCGCGCAAGCTGCGGACCAAAAAGACACACGTGAAGACCGCGCTGCTGGACCAAACAATTGCCTCTGGTATCGGCAATATCTACGCCGATGAAGCACTGTGGCGTGCCAAAGTATCTCCACTGCGCAAAGCCAACCGCTTACTGCAACGCGAAGCCATCGCGATTTATGAGGCTGCCGCTGCTGTGATGACTGAGGCCCTCGCGCAGGGCGGCACCAGCTTTGACTCACTGTATGTCAATGTCAACGGTGAATCCGGGTACTTTGCCCGATCCTTACATGCCTACGGCCGCACCGATGAACCTTGCGACGACTGCGGAACTCCCATCGCTCGCGTCATCTTGAATGCGCGCTCCTCGCATTTTTGTCCTGCTTGCCAGTACTAGGACCTTCCGACAAATGTAAAAGCGAGATCACCCGTTTTAATTCAGCACCCCCTTTAGTGGATTAGTGCTACAAATCATATTCTTGTCATTTGCGGGAAAAGATGTAAAAATCTTCAGGGCGATATTTGTCACTGTGGGAAGCGGGATGAGTCCGGTGGGGTATCGGCAAGCTAGTACCTCTGGATACTGTAGCCAAAGCCTCCAATGCTGCGAACTTGGCAGAGGGGCGACTGGTGTGAATGGTTTTGATTCTGGAAGCATTGCCTGTCCGGGAAAGTGAAAAACTTAGGCTTGGCCGCGTGACGTGCAGGAAGAGATTGTTGATATGTGCACCTTGGTTTTGTCATGCGCGCTTTAGTGAAATCAGTGAATCTCACACGAGGGATAGCATTGCTTCAAGCGTGAACCGAATGCGGGACTACGACGCATTCTGATTGAGTAATAGAAAAACCACTTTGAATGCTTAGGCATTTGCCTATGAATAGTTGTAAAGCGGGAATAAACGGAACCTGTCGGAGATAAAACACTGCGAAAATTGTTTGCTTCAGCCCACTCCATTGTGTGACTCAGGTTGCCCCAACTATTAATGATCCCCTTTAATATCCCTATGAGTTTCCTCGAAAATATTGTGGGCACGTTTAACGACGGCCTATGGACCTACATTGTTCCGTGGCTTCTAGTGGGTGCGGGCATCTTCTTTGGCTTCCGCACCGCGCTGGTCCAGCTTCGGATGATTCCGTCCATGCTCAAGTCCGTCGTGGAACGTCCGAAGGGAACCGGTAAGGACGCTGACGAAGAGTACGGCGGAATTTCCGCCTTCAAAGCGTTTACCATCTCCGCTGCGTCCCGCGTTGGCACCGGCAACGTCGCTGGTGTTGCGGTGGCTATTTCCGTTGGTGGCCCGGGCGCCGTCTTCTGGATGTGGATGATTGCAATCCTTGGCGGTGCTACCGCCTTCATCGAGTCCACCCTGGCGCAGCTATGGAAGATCCGCGACGGTGATAACTACCGCGGCGGCCCGGCGTACTACATGAAGAAGGGCCTGGGCTGGACCCCGCTGGCAATTATCTTCTCGGTAGCAATTTCTTTTACTTTCGGCTTTGTCTACAACGCTTTCCAGACCAACGCTATCGCTGAATCGCTTGCTACTTCCTTCGACAATGACTCCTTTACTTTCCGCGCGATTGTCGGTGTCGTCATCGCTGTAGTCTCCGGCTGCATCATCTTCGGTGGCGTTCAGCGTATTGCGAACATGACCCAGATCATCGTTCCATTCATGGCGGTTGCGTACTTGATCATTGGTTTGTACGTGGTCATCACCAACATCGATGCAGTTCCTGGTGTTATTTCTGACATTGTCACCCACGCGCTTGGCTTCCAGCAGATTGCCGGTGCTGGTTTGGGTGCTGCGATGATGCAGGGTATTCAGCGTGGCCTGTTCTCCAATGAGGCTGGTGAGGGTTCCGCGCCAAACGCTGCGGCTACCGCAACTGTGTCCCACCCGGTCAAGCAAGGTCTGGTTCAGAGCCTGGGCGTTTACTTTGACACCCTGGTTGTTTGTTCCATCACTGCCTTCATTATTTTGCTGGGCACCGACCTGGAATACGGCGGCGAAGCAGAAGGCGTATCCCTGACCCAGTTGGCGCTGTCCAACGAAGTTGGTAACTGGGGCGCGCACATGGTGACCTTCATCCTCTTCTTCCTGGCATTTTCTTCCATCTTGGGTAACTACTACTTGGCTGAAGCCAATGTTGAGTACCTCACTCAGTCCCGAATCTGGCTCTTTCTCTTCCGCGCTGTAGTTATCTTCTTCGTCTGGTTCGGTGCGGTTGGCTCCCTGCCACTCGTATTCGCACTGGCAGATACCGGCGCAGGTACTATGGTTATTCTCAACATTCTGGCGATTGTGCCGCTCTCGGGCGTCGCGTTGAAGCTGTTGAAGAACTTCAATGACCAGCGTCGCCAGGGTATCGATCCGGTATTCCACCGCGACATGCTGCCTGAACTCGAGAATGTTGAGGTTTGGGATGGTTCTGACCCGGTTACTCGCCGTGGCCTGGAAATGATTGAAAACAAGAATCGAGTAGATTAAATGCAACGCATGACCGCATTCGTCCGTGGCAATGTTCAAGGAGTTGGCTTTCGCTGGTGGACACGCTCCCGCGCCCTAGAGTTGGGTCTTGCGGGACACGCCACCAATAAGGCAGACGGACGCGTGCAGGTTGTGGCAGAAGGCTCTAAAGAAGACTGCGAGAAACTTCTGCAGCTGCTCAAAGAAGAACCTTCTACTACTAACCGCCCCGGTCATCTGGAATTGGTAGTAGAGCAGTGGGCTGAGCCTAAAGGCGAGTCCGGGTTCATCGAACGCTAAGAGTTTGAATCCACTGCAGGTTCGGCCTGTAGAATTATCCAAATGCATTTGAAATCGTTGACGCTTAAAGGCTTCAAGTCCTTCGCGTCCGCGACGACCCTAAAATTTGAACCCGGCATCTGTGCCGTGGTTGGGCCCAACGGCTCGGGCAAATCCAACGTAGTGGATGCCCTGGCCTGGGTTATGGGTGAGGGCAGCGCGAAGACGCTGCGCGGTGGCAAGATGCAAGACGTCATCTTTGCCGGCGCTGGTGAACGCAAGGCTTTGGGCCGTGCTGAAGTCACCCTCACTATTGATAACGCCGACGGCGCGCTTCCTATTGATTACACGGAAGTATCCGTAACGCGACGCATGTTCCGCGACGGCGCCAGCGAATATGAAATCAACGGCGCTAAAGCCCGCTTGATGGACATCCAGGAGCTGTTGTCTGATTCTGGCATCGGACGCGAAATGCACATCATTGTCGGGCAGGGAAAGCTCGCAGAAATTCTAGAGTCCCGGCCCGAGGACCGCCGCAGCTACATTGAAGAAGCGGCTGGCGTGCTCAAGCACCGTCGGCGCAAAGAAAAAGCGCAGCGCAAGCTCATCGGCATGCAGGCAAACTTGGACCGCCTGACAGATTTGACGGAAGAACTGGGCAAGCAGCTCAAACCACTGGAACGTCAGGCGCAAGCAGCACAGCGTGCTGCGACTGTCCAAGCGGACCTGCGTGATGCTCGCCTGCAGTTGGCAGGTGACCGCGTTGTGCGTGTGCGCGCCGAATTTGCGGATGCGAAGCGCCAAGCCGAACTGCTAGACGAACAGGTAGCGGTCGCAACTGAGGCCCTTGAAGAAGCTTCGGGGCAACAAATGGAGCTTGAAGATGAGCTCAATGAAGTAGCTCCTCAGGCTGAAGCTGCGCAGAAATTGTGGTTCGACCTCTCCACGTTGGTGGAGCGTCTTGCAGCGACTTTGCGTATTGCCGAAGAACGAGCGAACAACGCTGGCGCGGTTGCCCGCTATCAAGGCCAGGACCCAGAAGACTTAGAGGCACGCGCTAACCAGGCTGATGAAGAACACGCTGAGTTAGTTGAGGCTGCCGAAGAAGCAGCGGAAGCCTTGGAGTCCATCCGCGAAGAAGTCGCCGAGCGCCGTGAAGCATTCGATGCTGCGGATAAAGAGCATGCGGCGCAGTTGCGCGCAATCGCCGATAGGCGCGAGGGCGTCGTGCGTCTTATCGCCGAAGAAGAAGCTTTGTCCCGTCAGGCTGAAGCCTCTGAACAAGAGCTTTCGCGCAGCGAAGATGGCGTCAACGAATCAGCGCAGAAGCTGCGCACCTCCCGGCAGGAAGCCAGTGAAGTGGAAGAAAAGCTCGCTGGTTTCGACCGTGAGCGCACACCACTGGATGAGGCACATGTTCGTGCGTTGAGTGAATCTCAGGCAGCGGATCTGCGATTGGAGCAGTTGCGCGATGAACAGCGTGTGCGTGAGCGTGCTGTGTACACGTTGCGTTCGCGTATTGAAACGCTGAACAGCACCATTCCTCCAACGGCAGAAATTGGCTATGACCTCCAACCACTGGCACAGATGATCTCCACCAAGTATGACGTGGCCGCTGCTGTTGCGCTGGGCGCTTTCGCTGAGTCGCAAGCTGGTGAAGTGGGCGATGACCTCATTGGAGCTCTGGAACATGCGCAGCGCACAACCGTCTTTGATACTTCCGGTGGATCTGAAGCTAAATGGCGCATGGACGCGAATCTGCCAAAGGACGCCGCATGGTTGCTTGATCATATTGTGGCGGTTCCAGAAGTATCGCAGGGCCTGACCCGCGTGCTTGCCGATGTCGTCTTGGTCGAGGACTTCGCAACAGCCCGCCATCTTGTCAAAGAGGATCCTCGCTTGCGCGCGGTGACTCCCGATGGCGTCATGGTGGGTGAGGGCTGGGTATCCGCCGGTACCGGTTCGCAGTCCACGGTGGAGGTTACTTCCAAAATTCAGGCTGCTGAACAAGAACTGGAACAGGCAACTCAGGACTTAGAAGAACTTTCCGGCACCTTAGAAGGCGCGAAACTTGCGGCCGAAGATGCACGAGTTACTGCCGCCGGCGCAAAAGCTGCACTGCGTGAGCACGACGCGCAGGTATCTGCCTGGAAACGTGACTATCAGCGGTTGGTATCGCAAGTTGAGAGCAGTCAGCGCGACCATGAGAAGCTCGCCGGCCGCGCGGCCGAGCTTGAGGTCAAGCTTTATGAGTTGCGTGGGCAGCTTTCCCAGGCGCGTGACCGCCTTGCCCGTGTGGATAAGGATGAGCCAGATACTGAAGCGTCAACTAGTGAACGAGATGCGGCTTCGGCTGCTTTGGACACTGCGAAGACTATGGAGATGGAAGCTCAGATGAGTCTGCGCTCTGCGCAGGACAAGGTCGGCCATGTTGCTGGCCGCGGCGATAGTCTGCGCCGTCAAGCACAACAAGAACGCCAGGCCAAAGAACGTCATGACCGCGCTATGGAACGTCGCCGCGCACTTGGCGAGTTGGCGCGTACCGTTGCTGCGCATGCCAAGACGCTCAGCGACCGGGCGGCGACAGCTTTGGCTGAAGCAGCTGAATCTCGTGATGAACTGTCCACCAAAAGTACCGTTTTGAAGAACCAACTCAATGCTGCAAAGCAGACCGTCAACGGTGCGCGCCAGCGTTTAGAACAGCTGACCAACAAGGCGCACTCGGGTGACATCGCGCGTTCGCAGGCGCAGGTTCGCCTGGATGAAGCTGAGGCGAAGATTTCAGAACAACTGGGCATTTCCATTGCTGATTTGTTGCGTGATTACACACCGGGTGAAGAATTTGACCGCGCGGAGCAGACGAAGCGTTTGAAGCAAGCTGAAAAAGATCTGAACTCACTGGGTAAGGTCAACCCGCTGGCCTTAGAGGAGTTCAAGGCGTTGGAAGAACGCTATTCCTTCCTGTCCACGCAGCTGGATGATGTCATCGAAGCCCGCAAAGATTTGCAGGGTGTTATTGAGGATGTTGATGCGCAGATTCTGCAGCTATTTAGTGATGCCTGGAATGATGTGGAAGCGGAATTCCCGAAGGTATTTAACACGTTGTTCCCTGGTGGCGAGGGCCGGTTGATCCTCACCGAGCCGGATTCCTTGCTGACCACGGGCATTGAGGTTGAAGCGCGGCCTCCTGGAAAGAAAGTCAAGCGCCTATCCTTGCTTTCAGGCGGAGAGAAGTCATTAACCGCACTCGCGATGCTCGTAGCGATTTTCCGCGCCCGCCCTTCACCGTTTTATGTCATGGATGAGGTTGAGGCAGCGCTTGATGATGTAAACCTGCGTCGATTAATTGCATTGTTTGAGGAATTGCGTAAAGATTCCCAGCTCATTGTGATTACGCACCAGAAACCGACGATGGATGTGGCGAATGTCTTGTATGGCGTCACGATGCGTGGCGATGGTGTGACGCGGGTTATTTCCCAACGCATGAACCCGGCAAGCGCAATGGAGCCAGCTAGCAGTTAAGATAGGGCGCATGGAATCGAACTTAACGTTGTGGATCGGCATTGCAGTTGTTGTCCTGATCGTGCTTATTATTCTCCTGATTTTGTGGGGAAAGAAGCGCGGCGAAGACAAGAAGGTCTCGTTTGAAAAGCACGAGGAAGAGCCAAAAGAGCTAACCCAACAGCAAAAGTCCGGTAATTATCAGGCGCAATCCGGCTTCAATTTTTCACCAGCGAAGTCGGCTGAACCTGTTCAAAAGTCTCCAGATGCACCCACCCCAGAGGTGAAGCAGCACAAGGCTGCCCCGGTACCGCCAGTTATGCCGCCAACTCCTGAACCACAGGAATCTGCCGCAACTGAGATTCCAGAACAGGAATCCCCAGTCGCAGAACCTGAAACCAAGGATTCCTCCGCAGCGGAATCCACTCCTGCTGAAGCAGCGACAACTCCGGAAGCTGTAGAGGAACCGGTTGCTCCGGTTGCTGAGGACACACAGCAGGACTCAACAATCATTGAAGAATCTGAGCCAGAGGCAGCCCCTGCTTCAGAACCAGCTGAGCCAGAAACCACCATCGTTGAGGAAACCGAGCCAACGGCAGATACAACAGCAGGGGAGAGCCCTGTTGTTCCGGCGCCAACTCCTGCGGTTGAAGAAGAGGAATCCCCAATCTTTGACGAGGTTGCAGAAGATCTTGATGCTGAAGACGTCAAGGATGATGTGGCTGAACGCGAGAAGGCGCAGGAAGCAGCGGATGCTGCGGAAGTACAAACTGATTCGGCTGCGACGGCACTAGAAGAGACTCCGGTTCCAGAGACTCCAGTCGCACAGCCTGAACCAACTGAGCCACTTGAAGAGATTGAGCCTGCTGGTGGACGACTTGGTCGTCTCCGTGGACGTTTGTCGCGTTCGCAGAATGCTATCGGCCAAGGTCTCATGGGCATCTTGTCGGCCGGCGACTTGGATGAGGACGCATGGGAAGAAATCGAAGATACCCTCATCATGGCCGACCTTGGCACTGCAGTGACCATGAAGGTGACTGATTCCCTGCGCGACAAGATTGCAGAACGCGGTGTATCTAGTGAGGCAGAAGCACGCGCAATGCTGCGTGAGACTTTGATCGAGGTTGGACATCCAGAAATGGACCGTTCAATCAAGGCAATGCCACATGAGGGCAAGCCAGCAGTCATCATGGTTGTCGGAGTCAATGGCACAGGCAAGACCACAACCACCGGTAAGTTGGCGCGTGTTCTGGTGTCCATGGGGCACTCAGTCCTACTCGGTGCGGCCGATACTTTCCGTGCGGCAGCAGCGGACCAGCTAGAAACCTGGGGCCGTCGTGTTGGTGCTACCACCGTGCGCGGCAAAGAAGGTGCTGATCCAGCATCCGTTGCTTTCGATGCAGTGGCAACAGGCGTGGAGCAGCAAGTCGATGTGGTGCTTGTAGATACAGCGGGTCGTTTGCATACTTCGACCGACTTGATGGACCAGTTGGGCAAGGTAAAGCGTGTTGTGGAAAAGAAGACTTCGGTTGATGAAGTCTTGCTGGTAATTGATGCCACAGTTGGCCAAAATGGCCTCATGCAGGCACGCGTTTTCCGTGAGGTAGTAGATATCACAGGCGTGGTTCTGACCAAGCTGGATGGCACTGCCAAGGGTGGCATTGTGTTCCAGGTGCAGGAAGAGCTCGGTGTCCCGGTCAAGCTTGTGGGCTTGGGTGAGGGAGCGGATCACCTTGCACCATTTGAGGTCGAAGGCTTCGTGGATGCACTGCTTGGTGAGCAGTAACCTGTAGTTCGACCGAAAGCACGCCCCGGGCTCTTTAGTGGAGCCCGGGGCGTGCTAGTCTTTCTGTGATGACGAATACAAATGCCTCAAAAACCGCCGTGCGCATCAGGCACAACGGGACAAATGGCTATATCAATTCGTGGGGTCCACATCTCTCTGGTGTCATTCCTTGAGCTGAGTCTTTAACCCCGTCTCTTATTGTTCATTAACTAGGAATAACTACTTGCGATGCTTTTTTATGTTTTAGTGCTCTTAGGGCTCACGGTCGCAGTGGCTCCACTGGCGTCGCGTCTTTTAGGACGCAATGCCGGCTGGCTACTGTCATTGCCGTTGCTTGCTGGTGCCGGCATGGCAGCGTCAACGTACACCACCGATGAAGTTCATACCGAGTCAGTGCAGTGGATGCCAACCATCGACGTGGATTTCTCACTTCGTTTGGATGGCCTCTCACTGGTTTTCTTAATGCTGGTCCTTCTTATTGGTGCCGGCGTCTTGGCCTACTCAACGCGGTACCTGCACCATAAGGACACAGCGTTTTACTTCTATATCTGTGGCTTTGCTGCGTCGATGGCTGTCGTAGTCACCACCGATGACCTCATGGTGTTCTACCTAGCGTGGGAGCTGACCACGCTGTGTTCATACTTCCTGATTGCCAACTCTGGTGAAAAGGGACATCAGCCTGCTATTCGTACGCTGTTGGTCACCGTTCTTGGTGGCCTGTTCCTGCTGGCCGCAACGGTCATCATGGCGATTAGTGCTGGCACAATGTCCATTTCTGAGGTCATCGCCTCCCCAATGTGGGATGACAATCTAGGACTCAAGGCCGGCGTTGCTTTCCTTATTGCTATCGCAGCATTTACCAAGTCGGCCCAGTTCCCGTTCCAATCCTGGTTGCCAGATTCAATGGTCGCTATCGCGCCAGTTTCGGCATACCTGCACGCGGCAGCCATGGTCAAGGCAGGTATTTACCTGATCTTGCGTTACTCGCCGCTGCTTCATGATGTCCAACTGTGGAATATCATGCTCATCGTTTGCGGTGGTATCACAGCACTCTTCGGTGCACTCACGGCAGTTAAATGTGATGACCTGAAGGAACTGCTGGCTTACTCCACGATGTCGCAACTCGGCTTGCTGGTCATGGTGGTTGGTATTGGTACCGATGAAGCCATTACCGCAGCGATTGTCCACACCGTGGCGCATGCTTGCTTCAAGGCCGCGCTGTTTATGAGCGTTGGCATTATCGAGCATGAAACCGGCACTCGTTCTTACCAGGAATTGCGCCATACACGCATAGTGAAGATGCCTATCACCTCCGGCATTATCACCATTGCTGGTGCGTCCATGGCCGGTATTCCACTTCTGTTGGGCTTTGTTTCCAAGGAAGGTTTGATTACCGCAGCTTTGGAATCTGGTTTAGCGCAGCCATTTACCATTATCATTACCGCGACGATCGTGATTACTTCGATGTTCACGTTCGCGTACTCCTTCCGCTACATCATCGGCTCCCGTGGCGCGACCAAGCACTCTATTGCCGAAGCTGAGTTCCAGGCGGAAGAAGATAATCGCGAACCAGAACCGGTTCAGACCATTCAGGAAGCAAAGCTGACTGTCTGGGTAATTCCAGCGATTTTGGCAATTGTCACTGTGGTATTCGGTCTGGTTCCAGCATTGCTGGACTGGATTGTGGGGGAGGCCGCTCTTGCAGCAACCGCTTCCGAACCACACGTACATTTGGCTATCTGGCACGGATTTAACATCCCGCTGGCACTGACCGGTGTAATCATCGCCTTTGGTATCGCATTGGTGAAGTTCAACCGCGAACTGGCACGCGCGATGACAAACTTTGGTGCACCAATCTCCGGCTTGGATGCGGTGGAAAACCTCCGTCAGGGCATCATCGATTTTGGTGCAAAGTACGCAACCAAGCCATCGGGTACCACCTCCATGCGCCGCCACTTGGTCGCACCACTGCTCATGCTGGTTGTTATGGCGGTGGTCGGTATCTTTACCCTGCGGGATATCCCTGAGGTTTACCGCGAGACTTCTTCACCAATGGACTGGGTTTTCGTCCTCATCATCGCCATTGGTGTTCTTGCCTCCGTGATGGCAAAGTCGCGTCTCACCGTGGTTGTTGTTGTTTCCATCGCTGGCTTCGGCGTGACCTTGTGGTTCTACGCTCTAGGCGCAGCCGATGTGGCTACTACGCAGTTGACCGTTGAGATTTTGACTGTCTGTGTGCTGGTTCTGGTGCTGCACCGTTTGCCAGACCACTTCACTCCGGAAACCCGCAAGTTCCACTGGTGGTCAATTGTCCTGTCTGTTGTTGTCGGCCTGTGCGCCATGCTCGCAGTATGGGGTCTGACCGGACGCCGCGATAAGTCTGATGCCGCTCGTCTCTACTTGGAGCAGGCACCAGATGACACCGGCGGTACCAACATCGTGAACACCATTCTGGTTGACTACCGTGCATTCGATACTTTCGGTGAGCTGACAGTTCTGGGCATGGCAGGTATTTCCATTGCTGTGCTTCTGGCTAAGTTCCGTTTGGCGCCAGTGCGTGAAACCCTCTTGGACCGCAAGTCGCCAATCTTCGATGCTGCTGAAAACTCCATCTTCTTGCGTGCCACCAGCCGTCTGGTTGGACCAATCATTATCGCTTTGTCGATTCTGCTCTTCTTCCGCGGTCACTATGAGACCGGCGGCGGCTTCGTTGCGGCACTGGTCGGCTCCGGTGGTATGGCGCTGCTGTACCTGTCGGCACCAAGCAACGACCGCGCGAAGATTCGCTGGCCGTACTTCACTTTGATCGGCTCTGGTGTGGCCTTGGCATCGTTGACTGGTTTGGCAGGCTACTTCGAAGGTTCCTTCCTCACCTCGCTGCACGTAGAAATCTTCGGCACGCACCAGACTTCGGCAATGCTCTTCGACCTTGGCGTTTACCTGGCAGTTATTGGCGTGGTTATCGCGTCCTTCAACCTGCTGGGCATGCCGCGCAAGGGCGATAAGGAATTCCATGTCATGTTGGACTTGGTTTCAGAGTCCACCTTGCAGCGTCGCGGACAAACCGAAGACCATAAAGCTCTTGCCGCAATAGCGGAGAACAAGACGGAAGAAAGGAGCAAGTAAATGACCCTAGCTATATCCTCAGGCATTCTCATCGGTGGCGCTGTCTACCTCATGCTTCGCCGAGATATGTTGCGCATCGCGCTCGGATTTACCCTCCTTTCGCACGGCGTCAACCTCATGATTGTGGCCGCCGGCGGAACCTATGCGCGAAATGAACCATTTGGGGTACACACACCCGCGCAGATGGAGTTCGCTGCTGACCCGCTACCACAGGCATTTGTGCTGACCGCGATTGTAATTAGTTTCTCCATTTCAGTCCTCATGTTCGTCACCGCCGCAGTAGGCGATGGTGATGATGCAACCCGTCCTGAGCTGGACTTGGATAAGCACAAGGATGTGGTGCTCTAATGTGGTACGACGCTGACCTTGTTGCTTCTTTGCTGCCATTGTTTGCGGCCGTCCCGCTGCTGGCAGCCGGTTTATTGATTATCTTCCCGCGTGCGCGCATCTTGCAGGAAGTTGTTCTCTACACTGTCCTTACCGCAGGGCTGGTGGGTTCTGGTTTCCTGATTGCAATTACTGCTGATGGCACTGCGCTGGCGCACCGCGTGGGTAATTGGGATGCACTCGTTGCTATCCCGTTCGCCGTAGATATGTTCGCGGCACTGATGCTTGTTACGGTGTCCATCTTGGCCATTGTGTGTGCATGGTTCGCCACCGCCAGTGGATTTTCCAAGGAACCGTTCTTCGCACCGTTGACGTTGGTGTTGATGTGTGGTGTCTACGGTGCATTGCTGACCGCAGATATCTTCAACTTCTTCGTCTTCATTGAGGTCATGTTGCTGCCAAGCTATGGCCTGTATGCGACCACGATCTATCGTCGTGGCGGTAGCCTGCAGATTGCTGGTCTGCGCCTGTTTATCGTGGCAAACCTGTTTGCTTCCAACATGCTGTTGGCCGGTGTTGTCCTGGTGTACGGCTCCTATGGAGCGGTTAACCTCGCACAGCTGCAGGGTGCTGCGAAGGAAGAACCAGCTGTTGCAATTGCTATGTCCATCGCCATGCTGGCCATGATGATTAAGGCGTCTGTGGTTCCAATTCACACCTGGCTGGCACGTACTTACCCGTACACCAACCCTGCTGTGACCGCACTGTTTTCTGGTCTGCACACCAAGGTCGGTGTGTATGCCATCTACCGCTGGTATGCAGTCATCTTTGACGGCGATGCACGCTGGCTGTGGATTCTGGTTCTGCTCTTTACTCTCACCATGGTTATTGGCGTTCTTGGTGCGGTGGGTGAGAAGACCACGCGCGAGATTCTGGCTTTCCACATGGTCTCCCAGTTGGGCTACATCCTGATGGGTGTCGCATTGTTTACCCAGCTGGGTATGACCGCCGGTATCTTCTACCTGATTCACCACATGATTGTGAAGGCATCGCTGTTTATGTCAACGGGTGCGGTGGAAGTCGCATACGGCACTGGTGAGCTAGACAAAGTCACGAACATATCGAAACGCGAGCCCATCATTGCTGTTGCATTCTTTGCTGCAGCATTGTCGCTGGCTGGTATTCCACCGTTCTCCGGCTTCGTCGCTAAGTTCACCTTGCTCATGGGCAGCTGGGAAGCTGGCGAAATCTATGCGTTGATTGCCATGCTGGCGGTCTCGCTGATTACCTTGCTGTCCATGCTCAAGATTTGGAAGGGCATGTTCTGGGGTGATCGCACCAAGGCTGCACCTTCTCCTCGCGCTGGTCAGGATCCTGACAGCGACGAAGGCACCATCGGTGGTGGCGTAGCCTCTTACCCAGAATTGCCACCAGAGGGCTCTTCGGTTGCTGTGAAGGCTGAATCGGATGCGTACATCATTGACAACACTGCTGATGCACGCCCACGAATCAAGTTCTGGTTGGCAGCACCAGCGGTTATCACCGCGCTGCTGACGTTGGTTATTGGTCTTGGAGGCGAAGTTCTTCTGGCATGGTCGGAGACCGCAGCCCAGGGGCTTATTGATACCTCCGCTTATGTTGAGGCGGTGCTCGGATAATGGATTTTCTAACTTACCCGTTTCGTTTCATTGGCTTTTGGCTGTGGTACATCAAGGAATTCACCGTTGCTAACTACAACGTGTTGAAGGATATTTTGTCCCGCGGACACGACTCCACACCAGGCGTGGCGGAATACCCATGCCAGTCGCTTTCAGAAGCGCACTACACACTCATCGCCGCGTTGATTACCGTTACCCCAGGTACGTTGGTTGTCGGCGCTGCTGCAGACACTCAAGATGGTCAGCGCGTGATGTATGTGCACGGCATGTACAACACGGATGCTGATGAACTCCGTGCTGATTTGCGCGATATGGAAGAGCGCATGCTGCGTGGCGTCATGGTTCACCCGAAGTTCTTCTCTGACGTTAAGAAAGAGGCTTAGGTCATGGTTCTAGATATTGCAATCGTCGTGGTGGCGTTGTCCATCATTCCAGCTGCCTACCGTATGTTGATCGGCCCCACCCGTGCTGACCGAGTCTCTGCAGCGGATGCGTTGTTGTTTGTGCTCGTTGCCCTCGTGGCCTTGGTTGGTATGAAGAAGGGCTCAGGCTTTACCTTCGACCTGGTACTCGTGGCGTCAGTCATGGGCTTCTTGGGTGCGGTATCGCTCTCGCGGGCACTCATGCGAGGTGAGCGTTAATGCCAGTGCTGCATATCATCTCTGACATCTTCCTGCTGTTCGGCGCGTTTAACTTTGCGGTCTGTGCTGCCGGCATGTTGAGCTTCCGTGACGTGTTCGCACGTATTTCGGTGCTCTCAACTGCGTCCGGTTTCGGCGTGACCTTCCTGCTGATTGGCGCATTCTTGCGTGATCCAGGCTGGTGGAATGTCCTCATCGGCTTGGCTGCAATCATCTTGTTACTTGGCACCTCGGCTATTGGCTCTATCCTGATTTCCCGCGCTGCAATGTTGCGTCGCGTGGAGATTGTGGACTGCAAGTTTAATGAGGCTGACCCGTTCTACGGTGACCCGGAAGCACTCGCGCGTGAGCAGTTTATGCGCGATGACCTCTCGGATAGGCTTTCCTAGCAGGCCAGAACACTACGAGTTTCTCAACACATAAAAAGTCGGCACCCTGTGGGTACCGACTTTTTATGTTTCCTAGGTCACAAACTATTTCCCATTCTATAGCCGGACAGGTATTCTGATATAGTACCTATTGAATTATAGAAAGTGGGAAGGCAAATGGACAGCGTATTAGCAGCATCCGGTAATGCCTCGTGGATGCTCATCTCGGCCTCATTGGTGTTGTTGATGACTCCTGCGTTGGCATTGTTCTACGGAGGAATGTCATCGCGGCGCAGCGTCATGAACATCATGATGATGAGCTTCGGAAGCTTAGGAGTTATCGCGGTTGTCTACATTCTGTGGGGTTGGTCCATGTCTTATGGCACCCAGTCATTAGGCGGGGTAGTGGCCAACCCATTTGAGATGTTTGGGCTGCGGGACCAAATCTGGGATGAGTCCGGAAACTACATCGAAGGAGCCTCGGGTTATTCCAATGTCATTGACATCGGATTCCAGTTGACCTTCGCAGTTATTTCGACTGCGCTGATTTCCGGTGCGTTGGCAGAGCGCGTGAAGTTCTCTACCTGGTTGGTTTTTTCCGGAGCTTGGGCAACACTGGTGTACTTCCCGCTAGCTCACATGGTCTGGGGCGGAGGACTGCTCTCGCACGCTGAAAATTCCATTTCGGCGTGGATCTTCGGTACTGAAGGCGGAGAAGCAATTGTTGCACCAATTGACTTCGCGGGCGGCACCGTTGTCCATATCTCTGCTGGTACGGCGGCTTTGGTTCTCGCGATAGTCATCGGCAAGCGAGCAAGCTTCCCGAAGCACGTTTCACGTCCACACAACCTCCCATTTACTATGCTCGGCGCAGCATTGCTGTGGTTCGGTTGGTTCGGCTTCAACGGCGGCTCCGCATTTGCTGCCGATGGTCTTGCGGGCCTGGCATGGCTCAACACCACAGCAGCAGCTGCAGCAGCAATGCTGGGCTGGATGCTCATTGAAACTCTGCGTGACAAGGCAGCAACGTCTTTGGGTGCTGCTTCCGGTGTTGTCGCAGGTTTGGTCACCATCACCCCGGCTGCTGGTGCGCTTACCCCAATGACCTCACTCATTCTGGGCTTTATCGGTGGCATCCTGGGCTGCTACGGCGTGGGTCTGAAGTACAAGTTTGGCTACGATGACTCTCTCGACGTCGTTGGCGTGCACCTGGTCGCTGGTTTGTGGGGCACAGTGGGCGTGGCATTCTTTGCCCGCGAAGGCGGCGTGTTCACCGATGATTACGCCTATGGATTCAAGCTCCTGGTTGTCCAAATCATCATCGCTGTTGTGGCCATGGTCTTCTCCGGCGCGATTACCTACCTCATTGCTATTGCTCTGCAAAAGACTCTGGGATGGCGCATCGATAAAGAAGCCGAAGCTAATGGAGTTGACCTTGATCAACACCGCGAGACTGCATATGACGTCGCCGGAACGAACAATTTTGCACACGCGGGCGCTAGTATGGAAAGAAATGGTCAAGCACCTGTTATTCCATCCCGCACAGATATAAAGGAGTAAACCACCATGAAACTGATTACTGCAGTTCTCAAACCCTTCACTTTGCCGGATGTGCGTGCGGCTCTTGAACACATCAATGTTCATGGCCTGACTGTGACTGAGGTACAAGGATACGGCCAACAGCGTGGACACAATGAGGTCTACCGCGGTGCAGAATACGCCACCGACTTCGTGCCAAAGATCAAGCTGGAAATCCTCGTGGCAGATGAGCGCGTAGATGAAGTTGCGAACGCGATCGTTGAGGCCGCGTACACCGGCAAGATTGGTGACGGCAAGCTGTGGGTATCTTCCGTTGAAGATGTCATCCGCGTACGTACCGGAGAGCGTGGCGAAGACGCTGTCTAGTGAGATTTTAGATCCACACGCAATTCGCGCTGAGGCGTATACCTCGGCGCGATTGTTGATCGATGGACTAGTTATTCCGCCCAATGCGGCGCTGGCTGCCACCGGGTCATTGGCCCGGCGGGAGATGACATCCTACTCGGATCTCGACATGGTGCTTATCCATGCTCCGGGGGAGCCAGTCGATGATGAGGCTGCGTCGGCTCTGTGGTACCCAATTTGGGATGCCAAGTATCACCTGGATTATGCAATCCGCACGCCGGATGAGTGCGCGGCGATTGCAGAAACTGATGTGGCGGCGGCATTGAGCCAGTTGGATTTAACTTTCCTGGCGGGCAATAAGCAGCTTGTCGATGAAGCCCGGGCGAAGCTCTACGCCACCTGGCGGGTTTCGTTGCAGAAGAACTTTGACAAGTTCATTGACTCATCCATTGAGCGCTGGCGTAGGGCGGGCCAAATCGCGTCGATGACGCGGCCCGAGATCAAGAACGGGCGTGGGGGATTGCGCGATGTGCAGCTGCTACGCGCGCTTGCCTTGGGCAACCTCTGCGATGTGCCTGACCTGTCGGTGCAACGTGACTTGTTGTTGGATGTGCGCGTGCTGCTGCATGAGCATTCGCGGCGCCACCGTGACGTACTGGAGCCAGAATTCGCTGCCGAAATTGCTGATGACTTAGGCTTCAAGGATCGCTATGAGCTCTCGGCCGATTTGGCTGAAGCCGCGACCACGATCAGTAATGCGGTCGAGCGTGGGCTGTCCACCGCGCGCGGGCTCGTGTCCCGGCGCAGCCTGCATCGCGTCCGCAAGCCACTCGATGTCGATGTGCTTGATGAAGGCGGCTACATCACCCTTGCCCGCAACGCGAACCTCGAGGATCCTGGTCTCGTGCTGCGGGTAGCTGCGGCAACCGCGCGTACCGGCAACCCGGTGAAAAGTGGCGTGTGGCAGCGGCTGCAGGCAGTACCTAATTTGCCGCCGCGGTGGCCCCGCGCGACGGTCGATGACTTCTTCACCGTGCTGACTCGCCCGCAGGTCATCATCGAAATGGACAGGCATCAGTTGTGGGAGCGCTATGTCCCAGAATGGAACCACATTCGTGGTGTGCTGCCGCGCGAGCGCAACCATTCCCACACCATTGACTACCACTCCGTTGAAACGGTGGCGCGCTGCTCTGACGTGCGCACCACGGTGGGCCGGCCAGACCTGTTGCTCCTCGGAGCTTTATTCCATGACATCGGCAAAGGCTATGGTCGCCCGCACGAACAAGTGGGCGCTGAGATGGTCGCGCGCATGGCGCAGAAGATGGGACTTAATCTGCCTGATCGTGTGCGCGTGCAAACCCTCGTTGCTGAGCACACAACGCTGTCGAAGCTGGCAGCGCGCATGGACCCGTATTCCGATGAGGCACGCAATGCTGTGTTGGATGCGGTCCAATATGACCCACTGACGCTGTCTTTGCTTACCGTGCTGACGGAAGCCGATTCGAAGTCGACGGGGCCTGGAGTATGGAATCATCGAAAAGCTGCTGCTGTACATGAGCTATCCAAGCGCGGCCTAAACATGCTGGACACCTTGGTGCCCACCCGTCCGCAGGTTTATGCCCCGGCGGATATCGGACTGCAAACTGACTGGGAAGATAAATATCTGACCATTTCTTGGCGTGGGTCCTATCAACGCGAAGTGGTTCGGCCACTCGCCGTTGTGGCTGCGCTGGGGTGGATCGTTACCTCGGCAGCGATGGTGCGCGAAGATGATGGCTCTTATGCCGCGGAGTTTACGGTGCGTGCCCTGCATGAACGTATTGAGCGGGCAGCTGATGAAGCTCGATTTATCCAAGCCTACAAATCAGGTGTGTATTCCGTCCTGCCGCCGATTGAGAAAATGCCCTCGACGGCCAACTGGCAAGTCGGTGGAGTCTTTGAAGTGCGCACCGTTGACCAACGTGCAGGTCTTGGCCATGTTATTGGCAAATTACCTGATGTAAAGTGGCTGACAATGACCTCCCCGGGAGCCACAATGGTGGTGCAAGCGGCGATGATGGAGACAGTTTCTCGCGCCGCCTTGGTCAGGAATGTGACCGAAGCACTATCAGGCGGCTAAGCTAGGGGAGTTAAAAAGTTCCCGAACGAAAAGATGTGCTTAAGTGTTCGAGTCACTATCAGATCGCTTACAAACGACGCTGAAGGGTCTGCGCGGTAAAGGCAAGCTGACCGAGGCAGACATCAACGCCACCGCGCGTGAGATTCGTCTTGCGCTGCTGGAAGCCGACGTGTCTTTGACCGTTGTGCGCGGGTTCATCAAGCGTATTAAAGAACGCGCTGTTGGCGCGGAAGTTTCTGAAGCGCTGAACCCTGCTCAGCAGGTTATCAAGATTGTCAATGAAGAGCTGGTCACCATTCTTGGTGGTGAGACCCGCCGCATGCAGTTTGCGAAGAACCCGCCAACTGTCATTATGCTCGCTGGTCTGCAGGGTGCTGGTAAAACCACCCTCGCCGGTAAATTAGCCAAGCACCTGTCAGGTCAAGGCCACACCCCGATGCTGGTGGCCTGTGACTTGCAGCGTCCTGGTGCAGTCCAGCAGCTGCAGATTGTTGGTGAGCGCGCTGGCGTTCCAACTTTCGCCCCGGATGCGGGTACCTCGGTGGATGCGCACGACCACGAGATGGGCACCTCTACCGGTGACCCAGTCCAGGTCGCGCAGGCAGGTATTGAAGAAGCCAAGCGTGCACAGCATGACGTGGTCATCATTGACACCGCGGGTCGCTTGGGTATTGATGAAACCCTGATGACACAGGCCCGCAACATCCGTGATGCCGTCAATCCAGATGAAGTTCTCTTCGTCATTGACTCCATGATCGGTCAAGACGCAGTTTCTACCGCTGAGGCCTTCCGCGACGGAGTGGACTTTACCGGCGTTGTGTTGACCAAGCTGGATGGTGACGCCCGTGGTGGTGCTGCACTGTCTATCCGTGAAGTTACCGGCAAGCCAATCATGTTTGCTTCCACGGGTGAGAAGCTAGAGAACTTTGATGTCTTCCACCCTGAGCGCATGGCCAGCCGAATTCTCGGCATGGGTGACATGCTCAGCCTCATTGAGCAGGCCGAAGCAACCCTGGACCATGACAAGGCCGAGGACGCCGCGCGCAAGCTTGGCTCTGGTGAGCTCACTCTGAATGACTTCCTTGACCAGTTGCTGATGGTCCGCAAGATGGGCCCAATTGGCAACCTGCTCAAGATGATGCCTGGCGGCAAGCAGATGAGCGAAATGGCCGATATGGTCGATGAAAAGCAGATCGACCGCATTCAAGCCATCATCCGCGGTATGACCCCAGAAGAGCGCGAGAACCCAAAGGTGCTCAACGCATCACGCCGTAAGCGTATCGCGCTGGGTTCCGGTGTTGAGGTCGCTGATGTTAACCAGCTCATCGAGCGCTTCAATGAGGCGAAGAAGATGATGACCAAGATGGCCGGCCAGTTCGGTATGGGCGGCGGCGCACGTTCTGCGACGAAGAAGAAGCCAAAGGGCCGCAAGGGCAAGAACGGCAAGCGCAAGAAGCCAAAGAACTCCAACCGCGGCGGCGGTATGCCACAGATGCCAGGCGGCATGCCGGGTATGCCGGGCATGCCTGGTGGTGGCGGTATGCCATCCATGGAAGAACTCCAGAAGCTACAAGAGCAGATGGGTAGTGGCGGCGCCGGTGGCGGCACCCCAGGAATGGGCAACAAGCTGCCTAAGGGCATGGAGAACATCGACTTGAACAACCTCAAGTTTGATAAGTAAACGCCCCACAGCTTAAGCACAAAGCACAGCTCGAACCCCTGACACTATTAGATGTCAGGGGTTCGAGCTTTTGTCTAGGCTGCTGTCTTTTAGGTGGCTGCACCAGCACCAGGAATGGTCTCTCCAAGACCTGGCTCATAAGGGACTGCACCTTCTGGGAGTTCCTCCACAGGAGGTTCCGCGGGTGGAACTTCTGCTGGTGGGTTTTCGATGAGCGGAGCTTCTTCAGCGGGCGGAGCATCTTGATAGACCTGCGGCGGTTCATTGCCCGGCAGCTGCTCTACTGGAGCTTGCTCACCACCTGGGTATTCGCTGCCCGGAAGCGGTTCACCTTCTGGTGCCGGAGCGGGCAGTGGCGCTGGCTCGAAACTTGGGGTGCGCGGTTCTGGAATTGGTGCGCCTTCCATAAAGGCGCGGATGTAGTCCTCAAAAAGCGGCATCGCAGAATCGGCGAACGCGTTAGAGATATGGTGCATATCGCGATACACCATGGTGTTGCCAATAACAGTTGGGCACCAGACCGCATCACAGAACCAGTTGGAAGTATCGACTGCGACCATGTTCTCGAAGTTCGCGAGAATCTCCGCAGCCGGATCTACTGGGGTGTACACGCGCTCGCGCGCCATGCCACAGCCGATGGGGTCTTCCGTAGCGACATAGCACTTATCAAACTCACGAGCCATGAGGTTTTCATCAAAGCTCCATGGGTTATCACGCAGGCCCAAGAACGGAATATCGGCGGCCTGAAGACCCTCCCAGAACCCAACGTAGCCTGCCGGCACCATATCTGGTCCGTGGCCGTATTCGCCCTGTGGGCGAGTGGTGTTAGAGATGACCAAGTCAGGCTGCGCATCCAGGACCTTGTCCATCGCTAGCTCGCCCCAGTCGGCGCAGACCGGAGTCACGCCAGAAGTATCACCCAACTCAATGGGGCAGTCCTGGCGCAGCAGCGGCACCAGCTTGAAGCCCATGCGCTGGCCCAGTTTGTCCAGACCGGAAGACCACTGCTCAGCATGTGAACCGCCGACAAGATAAACGGTGAACTCAGCGTCAACATCGCCGAAGATACACGGTTCACCATTGACATCGGTATCCAGGAAGAAGTCCCCAGGAGCATCCTTGGCAATGAAGCAGTGCACTGTCGAAATTGGTGGCATGATTCCGCCGACCAACATTGGATCGGGCTGCACCATATCAACCTCAGGCACGTCTGCGCCGAAGTGCGCCAAGGCGCCTGGATAAGAAACCGCGTCCAAGGTGTCGCCCTCAAGATTTTGGATGGAACGCAACCACATTGGCTGAACCATCAACAATGCCACCATGCAGACCGCGACAAGACTGCCGCCGACTGCACGCATCTGGCCAGGGCGCTGCTTGAGCGTTGCCATCGCGCGGTTTACTGGCATGTCATCAGACATTGGGCGCTTCGCGTTTTGGCGCAGCGGGCGCTCCAAGAAACGGTGCGTCAGATCTGCCAGAACAAGGGAGACTGCGATAATGATGATGCCCAACCACCATGGTGGGGTTGCCAGTCTCAACGCGGAGGTAGACAAAATCAGCAGAGGCCAATGCCACAGGTAGAGGGCATAGGCGATATCGCCCAGCCAGCGCGCCTGCTTGGAGGCCATTAATCCGGAAATCCTCCCGCCGGAACCGCCGCCGAGGATAATCAGCACCGCGCCACCGAGTGGCAGCAGAGACAGTGGGCCTGGGTATGCCGTGGAATCCGCGATGATTGCGCCGGTAAAGAACAGTGCGATCAGACCAACGATGGTCATCACGTTGCCCAGGAATTCCGAGACCTTTATCTTGGAGCCATAAATTGCCAGTACTGCGCCCAGGGTCAGCTCCCATGCGCGGGACCAGGTGGAGTAATAGTTTTCACCAGTGCCATACAAGCCATGGCGGGAGGCGTAAGCGAAAGAGACAACCGTGATAACAATCAGGATCGGTCCGGCAATCTGATTAACGCTAGGGAAGCGAGAAGGACGCAGGCCACCTGTGGGGCGGAAGCGAATGATTGCTGCGAGAACCAGCGCAAAAATAATGCCCATGAGGTAGAACTGGCCCTGCACAGCCATCGACCACATGTGCTGCAGTGGGGAAGTCTCAGCAGAGGCTGCCGCGTAATCAGCGTCCTGACGCGCTAATTCCCAGTTCTGGTAGTAGAACAAAGTCGCGGTAATCTGCTGCGCAAATTCGGTGCGCATCAGCTGCGGGGTGATGAAGTACACCAGCAGCGTGGTGACACCAATGACCAGAATCAGACTGGGCAGAAGTCTGCGCAGTGTGCGCCAAATCGGCCACCAGGGGTTGAGAGAAGCATTCGGCTTCGCTGCATAACGCAGCTGCGAGCCTAAGAAGAAATAACCTGATAGGAGCAGGAAGACGTCCACGCCGCCGGATACACGGCCGACGAAGACGTGATAAAAGACCACTAGGGCAATTGCAATGCCACGAAGTCCGTCCAGGTCATATCGGTAACGGAAGTTCCGAACAGCGTCAGTGCTCATATAAAATCATATGGTCCGAATCTATTGCTTGGGCACAGCAAAAATAACTGTTGTGCAGGAGGTGGCAGGAATTCGGTGACAAGGTTACTCGGTCGAGGTGCCCAACACATATTCCTCCACACGAGTTTTGGGAATTAGTTGGATGCCCTGTAATATGATGCCGGTTGTGTGAAATTGCACGACTGCGTAATGCCGCCACCGACTAAGGTCGACCGGCAGTCACACGCAGAAAAATCTCCAAGGGTTGAACCGGCTTGAATGAAAATTCGAGCGCCTGTACTGCCCAGTGACTGAAATAGATAAAGGAGCCAATCATGGCTGCAAAGATCAAACTTCAGCGTATCGGTAAGATCCGTAACGCACAGTACCGCATCATCGTTGCTGATGCCCGCACCCGCCGTTCCGGCCGTGCAATCGAGAACATCGGCATCTACCAGCCAAAGGAAGAGCCATCTGTCATCCAGATCGACTCTGAGCGTGCACAGTACTGGATCGGCGTTGGCGCACAGCCAACCGAGCCAGTACTCGCACTGCTGAAGATCACCGGTGACTGGCAGAAGGCTAAGGGTCTGCCAGGTGCAGAGGGCACCCTGAAGGTTGCAGAAGAGAAGCCATCCAAGCTGGAACTCTTCAACGCTGCATTGGCTGAGGCTAACAACGGCCCATCCGTTGAGGCTGTTACCGCTAAGCGCGCTAAGGCTAAGGAAGAAAAGGACGCTAAGGCTGCTGCTGAACTGGCTGCCGCAGAAGCTGCTAAGGCAGCTGAGTCTTCTGAGGAAGAGTCCGCAGAGTAATTCCAACTCAACTTTGAGTTAGATGCGTAAAGCTAGCGCCGTTTCCCAATTGGGAGACGGCGCTTTTGCTCTATTATGCTTGACCTCATGGAATTATTGATCGGTCGAGTCATCAAGTCGCACGGCATCAAAGGTGAAGTGTCCGTGGACGTGACTACGGACAGCCCAGAGCAGCGTTACTACCCGGGGGCAGTATTAAACGGTAAGCAGGGTGGGAAGCAAGTGGAGTTCACCATCAAGACAGTCCGTGCACACAAGGGACGTTTGTTATTGACTTTCGATGAGGTCAAAGACCGCACCGCAGCTGATTCGCTGCGCGGAGTGCAGTTCTTCGCTGAACCAATCGAAGAAGAAGATGATGAAGGCTTCTACGACCACGAGTTGGAGGGACTCAAAGTCGTCCTTGAAGGCGCGTCCATCGGTGAAGTCACTGGCATCACCCACGGCACGCAACAGTCACTGCTGGAAATCAAACTAGATAATGGCAAGGAAGCCCTCATCCCATTCGTGGAAGAGATCGTTCCAGAAATAGACCTTGAGGAAGGCACCTGCACAATTACACCACCGGAAGGGCTGCTTGAGCTGTGAGGATTGACGTAGCCACTATCTTCCCGGAATATCTCGATCCACTCCGCCACGCGCTTTTGGGCAAGGCGATTGAGCAAGGCCGTCTCAACGTCGGTGTGCATGACCTGCGCTCATGGGCGACAGGTGCGCACAAGACTGTCGATGACTCGCCGGCCGGCGGTGGGCCAGGCATGGTGATGAAGCCTGAGGTATGGGGGCCAGCACTCGACGACATTGCCGCGGGCAACACCGAAGGCAGCGAACTAGCTTCAGCATTGCCGCATCTTAACCGCCCACGCCATGATGAGCTCGAAGGTATTGGCGGGCACTCCTATGAGCCAACTGGGGAGGATTCATCTTTGCCGTTGCTGCTCGTCCCAACGCCCACGGGCAAACCCTTCACCCAAGATGATGCACGACAGTGGTCGCATGAGGAGCACATTGTGTTTGCCTGTGGCCGCTACGAAGGAATCGATCAGCGCGTAATTGATGATGCCCACAAGCGCTACCGCGTGCGGGAAGTCTCCATCGGCGATTATGTTCTCATCGGCGGGGAAGTAGCAGTACTGGTTATCGCGGAAGCAGTTGTCCGTTTGATTCCCGGCGTGTTGGGCAACAAGCGCTCCCATGAAGAGGACTCATTTTCTGATGGCCTGCTGGAAGGCCCTAGCTACACCAAGCCACGCGTGTGGCGTGAGCTGGAAATCCCAGAGGTTCTCACGTCCGGCAATCATGGTCTGGTCGACCGCTGGCGCCGCGAACAATCCCTCAAGCGCACTTTTGAACGCCGGCCGGAGTTGCTCGCTGGCGCTGAACTGGATAAGCACGATATTAAGTATTTGGAGGGACTCGGATGGACATCAGCGTAGACCTTTCGGTTCTTCTCTATCCGTCGCAGTGGCGGACAGTTCTAGACGAACTGCCCGCAAAGGCGGAGGGAGCTGGCGTCGACGTTGAGAATATCGCCGTTGAGCAGGTCTATAGTGCGTGCGAAAAAGAAAATGTGCTTATCGATGACTACTGGCTGCGCCATGGCCAAGCACCCACCGGAGCTGAGGTCTACCGCATCATTGTCAACGGCGCTTCGACCTTGCCGCTAAATAAATGTGCGGCGGCAGTTGCGGAGGCCTTCCCCGCAGATACCATCTGGTACGGCACTGCGGAGATTGGCCATACCGAGTTTGGGCTCGGCACGACCTTGGCGTGGACTAAGTCCCCTTGACGTTAAGCACCTGCCGCAGCTCGTGCTTGACCTCAACCAACTTCGCGGCATCTTCCATGACCTGGTCAATGTCCTTGTAGGCATCTGGAATTTCATCAATCCATTCCTTGCCCGGGCGGTAGACAATACCGGTCATGCGGGAATCCAGGTCCTCAGCCGTAAAACGCTTGCGCGCCTCGGTGCGTGAGTACTTACGGCCCGCACCGTGCGGTGCAGAACGCAGTGCCGGGGCAAAGCCTTTGCCTTCCACGACATAAGAACGCGTACCCATCGATCCAGGAATCAGTGCCTTCACGCCGGCATCGGCAAGCACTGCTCCCTTGCGCGTGAGCCACACGTTCTTGCTGAAGTGCTCCTCCTTGACCGTGTAATTGTGGTGGCAGTTAATGCGTTCCGCCTCAACCACCTCGGTGCCGATGAACTCACCCAAACACTGAGCGAACCTATCCATCATTTCCTCACGGTTGAGGTAGGCAAAGTGCTGCGCCCAGTGCAATTCCTTGATGTAGGAATCGAACTCCTCTGTACCTTCCGTCAAATAAGCAAGATCCCTATCGGGCAAGCGCACCCAGTGTTTATCGCACTGTGCCTGCGCCGCAGCGATGTGCTTCTGCGCAATTTTGTTGCCCACACCGCGCGAACCAGAGTGCAAGAACATCCAGACACGGTCCTGTTCATCCAAGCAAAGCTCAATGAAGTGGTTGCCGCCGCCCAGAGATCCCAGCTGCTGACGCCACTTTGGCGAGTGCGACAGGTCAATGCCTTCCTGCTCCGCCATCAGGGCAAGCTCCCGGGCACGGGCATCCGCAGTGCCTTCAAGATGCCACTCGTTATAGTTGCCAGGCGACAGCGGGATGGCCTGCTCAATCGTATCACGCAGCGGAACCAAGTCCGCTGGCAGGTCAGTGGCACTAAACTGCGTGCGCACACCAATCATGCCGCAACCGATATCCACACCAACAGCAGCCGGCACAACCGCGCCGATGGTGCCGAACACGGTGCCAACGGAAGAGCCCATGCCAACGTGGGCATCAGGCATCAGCGCCACGTGCGGGTGGATAAAGGGCATTCCGGCGAGTTGCTCAGCCTGTGTCATCACAGCTGGCTCGAGGACGGAAGCGAAAGCTTCAACGTGCACTTTTTCATTGAATTTGCGAGGTGCGGCCTTCTTCGGGCCGCGAGAACGAGACATGTGTCTTTCTCCTTGGGTAGAGGGGTGGGTATGAAAACAAAACTCCGGCGTCAGCTGGTGCTGCGCCGGAAAACCTGTTTGAGAAAGTCTAAAACTTTAGGATTTAGACTTTCTGCGCGCATGCGAAAAGAAGAACTGTTGCAGCTTGTATAGATGCATGACTTTCTCCCTTTTCTAAGTTGCTTAACTTGTTGCATGAAACACGCGAGGACTTACGCTAGCCATAAGCGGACGTTTTGGCAATAGCTAAAGGGAAATCGCGTGGCTGCTAGACTGATCCGAATGATTGAAGCGACTATCGCACAAGAAATTGGGGTTCGCCCCGACCAAGTTGAAACCGCACTGAAGCTTCTCGCGGAAGGCAATACGGTTCCGTTTATCGCCCGCTACCGCAAGGAAGTCACCGGCGGTTTGGATGATACGCAGTTGCGCACCATTGAAACCCGCGCAACTTACCTTCAAGAACTCGAAGACCGTAAGCAGGCCATCCTCGAAGCAATTGAAGAGCAGGGAAAGCTTGACGATGACCTGCGGCGCGACATCTTAGAGTGCGACACCAAGGCACGCCTGGAAGATTTGTACTTGCCGTACAAGAAACGCCGCAAAACCAAGGCAGATATCGCGCGGGAAGCTGGCCTTGAGCCGCTGTTGGAAGAGCTCATTGCTAACCCGGCGGCTGACCCGAGTGAGCTAGCCAAGGGCTATCTCACAGAGGGCTTCGAGGATGAGAAGAAGGCGTTGGACGGTGCCCGCGCCATCATCGTGGACCGCTGCGCGCTTGACGCTGACCTGGTGGGCAAGGTTCGCGAGGAAATGTTCAGTACGGGCACGATGCAGGCAAGCGTTGTTGCAGGTAAAGAAACTGAAGGCGCAAAATTCAAGGATTACTTTGAATTCTCTGAGCCTTTCGAGTCTTTGCCTTCGCACCGCATTCTTGCGCTGTTGCGCGGTGAGTCCGAAGGTATCTTGCAGCTCAACCTGGATGCTGGCGATGATGACATTTATGAAAACATGATTGCCACCCGCTTTGAGCTAGACCGTAGTTCCAAGTGGATCTCCCAGGCGGTGCGCTGGGGCTGGCGCACCAAGCTGTACATCTCCGCCGGTTTGGATGTGCGCATGCGCTTGAAAGAAATCGCTGAAGAAGGTGCATTGAAGGTCTTCGCCACCAACCTGCTCGACGTACTGTTGGCCGCACCGGCTGGTCAGCGTGCAACCTTGGGCCTGGATCCCGGTTACCGCAATGGCGTGAAGTGCGCCGTGGTGGACCCAACGGGCAAAGTCTTGGACACTGCGATTGTCTACCCACATCAGCCCCAAAACCAGTGGTCGCAGGCAGTACAAACTTTGTCCACACTGTGCGCTACCCATGGCGTTGACCTGCTGGCCGTGGGCAACGGCACTGCCTCGCGTGAATCCGAAAAGCTCGCTGGGGAAGTAGCGGAGCTCATCGCCCAAGCTGGCGGTAAGCGTCCAACCCCAGTTGTAGTTTCGGAATCCGGCGCATCGGTCTATTCAGCATCGCAGCTTGCTGCCGATGAATTCCCAACAATGGACGTTTCTCTTCGTGGCGCGGTATCCATTGCCCGTCGTTTGCAAGACCCGTTGGCTGAACTGGTCAAGATTGATCCGAAGGCAATTGGTGTTGGTCAGTACCAACATGATGTCAACCAGGTCTCACTCGCGCGTACCCTCGATGGCGTTGTCGAAGACGCCGTCAACGGTGTTGGCGTGGACTTGAACACCGCATCCGTTCCACTGCTCGAACGCGTCGCTGGTGTCAGCACCACTATCGCAGACAATATCGTGTTCTACCGCAATGAAAACGGAAGTTTCACCACCCGCAAGGAGCTCAAGAAGGTGCCACGTTTGGGGCCTAAAGCCTATGAGCAGTCCGCCGGCTTCCTGCGCATCACCGGTGGCAAGGACCCACTGGATGCGTCAGCTGTTCACCCCGAGGCCTACCCGGTCGTGGAAAAGATCGCTCAAGCAACACGACTGTCCATCGCAGAACTTGTGGGTAACTCACGGGTTCTTGGTGGACTTAACCCAAAGGATTTTGCCGATGATACCTTCGGCATCCCGACTGTCAGCGATATCATCGCTGAGCTGGACAAGCCTGGCCGTGACCCACGTCCGGAATTTAAGACAGCCACATTCAAAGAAGGCGTGGAAAAGATCTCTGATCTGACCCCGGGCATGGTGTTGGAAGGTACCGTTACCAACGTGGCGGCCTTCGGTGCTTTCGTGGACGTGGGAGTCCACCAGGACGGACTGGTGCACATCTCCGCGATGAGCAACAGCTACGTCTCTGATCCACACGAGGTTGTGCGCTCCGGCGAGGTAGTCAAGGTCAAAGTTCTCGAAGTAGACGTTGCCCGCAAGCGAATCTCTTTGACTCTTCGCCTTGACGATGATGCGAATGCAGACAAGAGCTCCGCACCTAAGAAGAGCTCGGCGCCTAGGAAGAAACAACCCCAGTCAAAGAACCCCCGCGGCAAGCAGCAGTCTGCCCCGCGCGGATCAATGGCAGATGCCTTGAAAAACGCTGGATTCTAGCTAGATTTACCTTCGGGGGAGTCGAAGCGATTTCTAAAAAGGTACCTTCGTACACCCCCGTTTGAAAACCGTTGTCGCCGGTGAGCGGGATCCCCTAAGGGAGATCCCTAAACCCGGGGTCACGGCGCATGAATTATTTTCCTACTATCAGTAAAATTATTTTCCTACTATCAGTAATTGAAAATTATTTTTATTGTGGGAGAAAACTAAATGCGCAAACGCGTTATAGCCGCCGTGGCCGCTGTTGTCCTCTTAGGGGGAGGAGGTGCAGTCTATGCACTCACTTCTGGGGGAAGTGATCAGATTGCCCCCACTGACTACATGGCGCTCTCGCGCGCGCAAGCACCGCGCGTGTCTGTATCGGGGCAAATCGAACCAATCCGCGAAATCACCTTGACGTCTACATTGGCGGCACCAATCCAATCTGTTGATGTTGAAATTGGTGACCCGGTTGAAACGAATGACCTGCTGGGACGCTACAACGTCTCTGATTTGCAGCGCGAGCTCAGCCAACAAGAAGCAACCCAGGCACAGTCCGCAACTGAAGCGCTATCTGCCGTGGAAGCTGCACAGCGTGAACTTAACCAGTACCAGGACATGTTGAATTCTGGGCTGGATCCAGAAATCTCGGGCGCAGAGTCTTCACTGCGCCAGGCACAAAGTGCCTATGACAAAGCGAATGAGACCTATCAGGCGCAGCTCAACCGCAAGGCGCCAGAAGTAGTCGCAGAAGATTCCGCAATCGAAGCCAACCGTGACTCACTGCTCGGGGCCGCTGTCAACGCTGCCAAGCTGGGAGTCAGCGTTGTCTTTGACACAGCATCCCGTGCGAGTGAATCTGCACTTCTGGAGGAAGACCGCGCGCAGTTGGCCACGGTCGAGGATGAGGAAGCTCGCAGTGCCATCGAGGCGCAGATTGAGTCGCGTGAGAAAGCCATCGAAGCTTATGACCGCGGCAATGTTGAGAACGCACTTACTGGCGTAGACGCGGCGGCCTCTGTCCTCGCCGCTAATCGTGAACTCAATACCTCCCAGGAAGAATATGATCGCGTTCTTCAAGACGTAGACCTTGACTTAGCTAACCAGCAGCGTGACGTCGCTGATGCCTTCGTAGCAGTCAAAGATGCCTCCACCAGCCTGGAAGCAGCGCGTCGCAACTCCGAATACCAGATCACCAACTACAACGCGCAGGTATCTGATGCCATGCGCTCGGCGCAGGTTGGCCAGAACTCCGCTGAGACCGCAGCCGACCAACTTCGCGTGGATATCGCGCAGGCTGAAGTGCGCTCGCCGTTCAAAGGCTTGGTCACCGCAGTCCCTGACCAGAACTCTGCCGAAGGTGGCACGGCATTTACCGTTGCTGATGACTCCACGCTGGTGGTCAAGGCCAACGTCCGGGAATCTGACATCTCGCGTGTCAAGCATGGCCAGAAAGTCGAATTCACCACGCCAGCAACAGGGGAGCAGACCTTTACCGGCAAGGTGAAGAAGATAACCACCGTGCCCTCCACAGATCCGGCAGCAGCAGGAGATTCATCCGGTGGAGAATCCTCATCAGTGACCTACCCGGTAGAAATTGAAACCACCGGTGATACCAAGGGGCTGCTCATTGGTGCGTCCGCCAAGGTGCGCATTTCCCTGACAGAATCCACGCCAGGGCTATCCATTAGCCCGTCTTCGATTCTGGAAGAAGAAGGCAAGCAGCACCTGCTGGTCATTGAAGACTCCGGCGAGATTGCTAAACGCGAGGTCACAGTCGAAGAGGACGAGTTCGGTGCGACGGTGTCAGGCGACGGCATTGAAGAGGGCACCAAAGTCCTGACCGTCCCGGAAATGTATCTCCACCGCGTTGGTGAAACCGTTGAAGTTCCGGGTATGTAAATGAGCCGAGTAATTGAAATGACCGGCATTTACAAGACTTTCAATGTAGATACGCCGAATGAACTCACCGTGCTTCACGGTGCAGATTTCCATGTTGATGAGGGCGAATTCGTCGCGGTAGTTGGTCAATCCGGTTCTGGTAAATCCACGCTGATGAACATTATTGGGCTGTTGGATAAACCAACGGAGGGCACGTACACCCTGGCAGGGGATGATGTTGCCGAATACAACGATGACAAGCTGGCGGTTTTACGTAATCGTCGCATTGGGTTTATCTTCCAGAACTTCAACTTGGTGGCGCGCATCTCGGCTCGCAAGAACGTGGAGATGGCCATGATGTATGCGGGTATCTCACGTAAAGAGCGCACCCGCCGCGCTGATGAGCTGCTGGACATGGTGGGCATGGCAGACCGCGCTGACCATCAGCCTTCAGAGCTTTCAGGTGGGCAGAAACAACGCGTTGCTATCGCCCGGGCTTTGGCCAATGATCCGGACATTTTACTTGCCGATGAACCCACGGGCGCTCTCGATTCACAGACCGGTCGCCTGGTCATGGATCTCTTCCACGAGCTGCATGAGCAGGGTAGAACCATCGTATTTATTACCCACAACCCGGAATTGGCGGAGGAAACCTCCCGCATTGTCACCATGGTGGACGGGAATATCGCATGAATTTCTCTGAAGCTTTAGCCATGGCGGTCTCAGGGCTGCGCACCAACAAAATGCGTGCGGCGTTGACCTTGCTGGGCGTCATCATCGGTATCGCATCCGTTATCGCCATTTTGACCCTGGGCGCAGCATTGCGCACCCAAACCCTTGATGGACTTTCATCCTTTGGCGCCACCGATGTTTCCGTCAACGTGCAGCCGCGTCCTGATGAGGATGAAATCGAAGAAGCAGGCGGGCAAGACTATTACTATTACTCCGGCAGCTTAGAGGATCCGAATGCGGGAATCACGGAAGAAATGATCGATGGGCTGCGCACGCAGTTCGGTAGCCGCCTAGCAGGTATCACCATTGGTGATTACAACTCTTATCAGGCCGAAGCATCCGCCGCGGACGAAACTACATCTGCCGATGTCGGCTTGGTTAACGCTGATTACTTTGAAATGCGAGGCGTCAAAATCGTTGCTGGGCGAGGGCTTACTGCCGATGATATCGAGCGCCAGTCCCAAGTAGCAGTGATTCCAATGCAGATGGTTGAGCTGCTTTTCGATGGCAACCCATACGGAGCCATCGGCAAGATGGTGGAACTAACCTATGGCGATACGTTTATGGAATTCCAGGTCGTGGGAGTCGAAGAAGCAGCGAGCGCCGGCGTTTTGGTGGGTACAGGTCCTGCACAGATGTACATCCCGTACCAGTTTGAGGAAATCTTCAACCCAGACTTCGCGACGCTGTCATCGATCGCAGTGCGGGGAAGCGGTGAGGACAATCTCCAGCCGGAGTTGCAGCAATACTTAGATAACTACTACGCCTATAACGTGGACTATGAGGCGAAAGCAACAGATGCTTCAAATGAGCTGGAGTCCTTCAACCAAGTCATGAACGCGATTTCCGGCGCAATTGCCGCGATTGCTGGAATCTCACTGTTCGTCGGCGGTATTGGTGTCATGAACATCATGCTCATCACCGTGACCGAGCGAACGCGAGAGATTGGTGTGCGTAAGGCACTAGGTGCCAAGCGCAAAGACATCCGCCTGCAATTCCTCGTCGAGGCAATGGTTGTCTGTGTCATCGGCGGCATTCTCGGCATTGTCTTTGGCACCATCTTTGGCCTGCTCGGATCGGCACTGCTGGGAACCATGGTGCTCCCGCCGCTCTACGGCGTTATCGGTTCCTTGGTCTTCTGTCTTATCATCGGGCTATTCTTTGGTTGGTACCCGGCTGATAGGGCAGCGAAGCTCACTCCGATTGAGGCGCTGCGCTACGAATAAGGATTTGGAATATTCTCGCAGCATGTGCCACAATTATTGACTGTTCTATGTAGACGGATATGAACCGGTTAGTTTCACGCCAGGGTCCTCTATCCTAAATTGAAAAGGATTGCTATGAGCAACATTCTCGACAAGGTCGATGCAGCATCTCTGCGCGACGATATTCCTTCCTTCCGCCCAGGTGACACCCTGGACGTTGAAGTAAAGGTTATCGAAGGTAACAACCAGCGTACCCAGCTCTTCAAGGGTGTCTGCATCCGTCGTCAGGGTTCCGGTGTTCGCGAGACCTTCACCGTCCGTAAGGTTTCCTTCGGCATCGGTGTAGAGCGTACCTTCCCAGTACACTCTCCAAACCTGGAGTCCATCACCGTATCCCGCCGCGGCCGCGTCCGTCGTGCGAAGCTGTACTACCTGCGCGAGCTGCGTGGTAAGAAGGCTCGCATCAAGGAGCGTCGCTAATTTACGGCGAATTCCCTGCATCCTCATCTCGAGGGCGCAGGGAATTTTTTTATGCCAACAACTGCCTGGAAGCCAGCTCCTGATACAGCTCAGAAGTCTCAAGCAGCTCTTCGTGCGTGCCGCGAGCTTGGACCTTAGAGTCATCGATGACCAGAATCTGGTCTGCATCTGTCACCGTGGACAAGCGGTGAGCAACAATAATGACGGTCTTATCCGCACCAGCTGCCGCAATGGCATCCAAAATGAGCTGCTCATTATGAGAGTCCACCGCAGAGGTTGGCTCATCGAGCACCAAAATCGGGGAATCCATCAGCAACATGCGCGCAAGGGCCAAACGTTGACGCTGACCGCCAGACAGCGAAACACCGCGGTCACCCAGAATCGTATCGAGCCCCTCGGAGTCTTCGAAACGATCACGCAAGTTCACCTGGTCCAAGGTCGCCCAGCATTCTTCGTCAGTGACTTGGAAGTTTGCCAGCTTCAGATTCTCTCGCACCGTACCCGCCAAGATGGCTGCTTCTTGCTCCACGTATCCGACCTGGGCGCGCACTGATTCGCGGGAAAGCTCAGACATATCCTGGTCTCCCAGATAGATCGTGCCAGCGGTCGGATCATAGAAGCGTTCCATGAGTGCGAGCGTCGTGGACTTGCCACCACCAGATGGCCCAACCAGCGCAGTCTTGGTACCGGGCTGGATATCGAAAGACACGTCTTCTAGCACCGGAGTCTTGCCATCATAGGAAAAGGAAACGGAATCAAAGCTGATTGCGGAGGAGTGTTCTGCTTCCTTGCCGGTGGAATCTTCGAGTGGCTCGTCTAGCACATTGTTGATGCGGTCAATCGCACCCATGGCTTGACGCACGGTCGCTATCGCGCTGAAAATCATGCCCAAAGGCATCGATGCCATAAACATGTAGAGCACGAAAGACACCAAGTCCGCCACGGAAATAGTTCCGGACGCCACGCGAGCACCACCGATACCGAGCACAATCAAGAATGATCCCTGCAATGCCAATCCAGAAACCGGATTGAGCAGAGCACCGACCGTCGCCATTTTGACGCCCTCGTGATAAGCCCTGTCGGCAGAGCTATGCAGTTCTTTTTCCACGCGTTCTTCGGCGCGGGAAGCACGCACAGTACGCACCGCAACAAGAGACTTGTCCATGCCGGCACCGAGTTCACCCACAGCTTCCTGAGCACGCTTGGTGTATTTCTGCATAAGCCGGGAAGTAAACACCACGGCAACCAAAGTCAGTGCAATAACGGACAAGACGACGAGCAGCATGGTGACGTCAATGAGCGCCATCAGAATAATTGAGCCTACGATGGTCAACACAGATGACACGGCCTGGACCAGACCGCCAGTAAAAGCGGTACGCACCAAGGTGGTGTCAGAGCCGACGCGGGTGACCAAATCGCCGGTGCGGTGTTTGTCATAGGACGTGATGGGAAGCCTGAGCAAGTGCGACACCAGATCACGGCGGGTTGCGAAGACGGCTGCCTCAGCGGTTCGAGTGAGCAAGTACCATTCCAGGCCACTAGCAACAGAGGACAAGACCAATAGACCAACGAGCAAGGCAATGAGCATGCCCATGGGCTGGCCGATTTTGTCGATGATCTGGTTGATCAGCATGGGCTGCGCAAGTCCCATGAGTGAGCCGAGGATGGAGAAGATAATGGCACCGGTCAAAGATGCCTTGTGGTGACCCAGCATGGAGAGCAGGGTCTTAAATGAATGAGAAGATTCTGGGGATTCTGACACAATCCCTTAGTCTATGCCTTGGTCCAAACAAAGGCTGCTACGATCGACCGGGTGAAAGACAATAACGCTGAGAGCGGCAAGAAGCAGTTGCCATGGATAGTTGAAACCCTCCTTATCGTGGGCGTGGTTTTGGCTATCGTGGGCGTCCTTCAGGCGTTTGTTGGTCGCCAATACGTCATCCCTTCATCATCGATGGAGCCCACTCTGTACGGCTGTGAGGGCTGCACCAATGACCGAATTCTGACGGAGAAGATTAGCTATTACGGCTCCGATCCGGAACCAGGTGACGTCATTGTGTTTGAGGGCACGGAATCATGGAACACCGGCTGGGATTCGCCACGTTCGGATAATGAATTCCTCGCTGGTGTTCAAGAAGCATTGAGCTATGTCTCGCTTGCCCCACCTAATGAAAACAACTTGGTCAAGCGCGTTGTTGCCACTGGCGGACAGACCGTGCAGTGTCAGGAAGGCGACCCAGCGGTGATGGTTGATGGCTCTCCAATTGACCAGTCTTATGTGCAAAACCCACCGACCTATCCAGTCGACCCAGCCACCGGTTCTGAAGCCTGTGGCGGTGAGTACTTCGGCCCAATCACCGTCCTAGATGACAATCTGTTCGTCATGGGCGATAACCGCACTAACTCGGCTGACTCCCGCGCGCATTCATACGATGAGTACCAAGGCACTATTCCTATGGACAATGTCCGCGGCAAGGTAGCGCTCGTTTTCTACCCGTTTAGCCGCATCGGTGGAGTCGATGACCCAGAAATCCAAGGATAAAGACCAGCAAAGTCCCTGGGCATTGGTGTGGGAAGCATTCCTCATCATTGTCCTGGCTTTCGCGCTGCTCATTGGAACCCAGGCGTTTGTTGGCCGGCCATATGTGATTCCTTCGGCATCGATGGAGCCCACGCTTCACGGTTGTGAGGGGTGCACCAATGACCGCATCTTCGTGGAAAAGCTCAGCTACTACTTTTCCGATCCTGATCCCGGGGATGTCGTGGTCTTTGAAGGACCCGATGCCTGGAACGTCGGTTTTAGTGTTGACCGTTCCAATAACGTCATGGTGCGCGGTGTACAAAACCTCGTGGCCGCAGCCGGTCTGCGCCCGAACACCAAGAACATTCTGGTCAAGCGCGTTATCGCCTCCGGAGGTGACACCGTGCAGTGCTTGGAAGATGATCCCGGTGTGATGGTCAATGGCACCAAGACCAATGATTCCTTCATCAAGTCTCCACCGGATATGGAAGTCAACCCCCAAGCCGGTTCGGCTGCCTGCGGTGGGGAATACTTCGGGCCACTGACCGTGCCCGAAGACAATATCTTTGTCATGGGCGATAACCGCACAAATTCGCTGGATTCTCGCTACCACATGGGCGATATGCTCCAAGGCACGATTCCAACGTCCAATGTGAAAGGACGCGTGCGTGCGGTGTTCTTCCCAGAATTCCGAGCCGTGCCGTCTGAGACCATCTAAATGCGAAAGCTCGTTCAAAAACGCACCTATGAAGTAGCGCTGTCCAAGGCAGGTTTAGGCCCTGTTGCCGGCGTGGATGAAGCAGGGCGTGGCGCATGCGCGGGACCGATTACTATTGCCGCGTGCGTGCTGCCAGACAAGATCATTCCGGGGCTTGACACACTGACCGATAGTAAGAAGTTGTCCGCGAAGCAACGGGAGAGTCTTTTCCCCATCATCCAAAAACACGCGCTGTCTTATGCAATTTTGCACATCGGCCCAGGGGACATCGACAGCCATGGCATCCAACACGCCAATGTTTCCGGGATGCGCCGCGCGGTGGCACGCCTAGATGTCCGGCCGCGCTACATTCTCACCGATGCCTTGAAAGTTCCAGGATTCACCGCGCCCTATCTGCCGGTTGTCGGAGGCGATTTTGCTATTCGATGCATCGCTGCTGCCTCCGTCTTAGCCAAAGTCTCCCGGGACCACATTATGGAAGAACTCGAGGAAGAATTTCCCGGCTATGGGCTGGGCAAACACAAGGGATATGGCACAGCCATCCACACCGAAGCAATCAAAACTCTAGGGGCAACTCCTATTCATCGGATGCGCTATTCCAACGTGGCGAACGCACATTTGGAGTTTGAAATGACTAAAGTAAACCGGAGCACCGTCGAAGGAGAAATATAGTGAGCGCTGAAGAGCTGGAAAACTACGAGGCAGAAGTTGAACTGTCCCTCTACCGCGAATACCGCGATGTGGTTAGCCAGTTTTCCTATGTCGTGGAAACCGAACGCCGCTTCTACCTGGCTAATGCGGTAAAACTCATTCCGCACACCAACGGCCCGGATGTGTACTACGAAGTACGCATGTCGGATGCGTGGGTATGGGACATGTACCGTTCCGCGCGCTTTGTCCGCTATGTCCGCGTGATTACGTATAAGGACGTTAACATCGAAGAGTTGGACAAGCCGGAGTACATTCTTCCTGAATAAAGCCTCTTTTTCGCATGTACCTGTGGATAACTAAGCCCGTAGATTTAGTTATCCACAGTTTTGCTTTTTGTAGACGTGTCAACCATTGAGTTTCTTATCTGTGCTCCATGAAACTGGTTAGTGACCAGTAGAAATGGCGAACAGAAAGAATGCAATGATTAATAGGACAACCAGAAAATCTGCTTTGGGTAAACGCGGTGAGAAACTTGCCGCTGACTTTTATCGCTCCCGCGGCGCCGATGTTATTGCCGCGAATGTAAATTATGCGGTGGGGGAGATTGACCTCATCGTCCGCGAGAACAACGTCTTTGTTTTCGTTGAAGTCAAGACCCGCACCTCAGCGAACTATGGAATTGCTGAAGCGGTAACACCGCGCAAACTCATCCGCATGCGCAAAGCTGCCGTGCAGTGGCTGGATGGCAAACCATTGTCAGAAGTGCGCTTTGACGTCGTAGCGCTCTTGGTCAAAGGCAACTCTTTTGACCTTGAGCACTTCGAGGCGGTGAGCTAAATGGCGCTGGAGTCTTGTAAGACCATAGCTTTGGAAGGCGTCATCGCGCACATAGTCGACATTGAGGCAAATATCGGCGCCGGTCTGCCCGGTATTCACGTGGTGGGGCGAACGGATACGGCCATTAGTGAATCCCGCCAGCGCATCAAGACAGCCATCATCAACTCCAAGCTCGCATGGCCGAAGACCAAGATTGTGGTCTCTTTATCCCCGGCATCACTCCCCAAGTCCGGCTCGCACTTCGACCTGCCGCTTGCCGTGGCGATCCTGCTTGCTGGCATGAAAGCGCAAGATGAGCAATTGGCTGCCGATGGCTACGCCACCTGGGGCAACGAATCCTTCGCAGAGAAAACCGCCACCACACTTTTCCTCGGTGAGCTTGGTCTGGATGGCAGCATCCGTCCCGTCCCCGGAATCCTGTCCGCGATGGTGGCCGCGCAAAAACACGGCTATCACACCCTGGTCATTCCGCCCGGAAACGCAGGCGAAGCCCAACTGGTTGAAGACACCAGGGTGCTTGTAGCACACAACCTCCGGGAGGTCTTTGAATGGCTGCGCGGTAACCGAAACCTCACAACTCCCGAGCAGATTCCGTCTGCACCGCGAAACCATTTATTGGACTTCGCGGATATTGCCGGCCAGCATGAAGCGAAGTTTGCTGCTGAAGTAGCCGCCGCCGGGGGACATCACCTCATGATGATTGGCCCGCCAGGCTCAGGTAAATCCATGCTCGCCGCACGAATCCCCTCAATTCTGCCTGAGCTAACCACCTCCCAGTCCATCGAATCGACTGCGATTCACTCCATTGCTGGGTCTGTGGGCAACGTGATTACCCACGCGCCGTTTATCTCCCCGCACGCGTCCATGTCACGGCCGGCACTGCTTGGCGGCGGCAGCGGCAACCCACGGCCTGGCGCGGTCAGCCTTGCACACAACGGTGTCCTCTTCTTGGATGAAGCCAGTGAAATCTCTCCAGCAGTCCTTGATGGTCTGCGCGCACCGCTTGAAGATGGCGAAGTCCGCCTTGCGCGAGCCCGGCGCGAGATCACCTATCCGGCGCGCTTTCAGTTAGTCATGGCGGCAAACCCGTGCCGCTGTGCAGCTGAAGATCCATCGAAGTGCGTGTGCCGCTCCACAGTCCGCCAAGACTACTTGCGCAATATCTCTGGGCCTTTGCGGGACCGCCTCGACATCGTGCTCGAGCTTTCCAGCCAAGCAGCGATTATCCACACGGAAGACGAAGAATCCTCACAGTCCATTGCAGACCGTGTCGCTGCGGCTCGGGACCGCGCTGCTTGCCGATGGAAATCCCATGGTCTCTCCGTCATTCACAACGCAGCAATGTCTTCGACCTACCTGCGTCGACACTGCGGCGCGGATGAATCCGCGATGGCACTCGTCGGTGCTTATCTCGCCGAGGGCCAGCTGTCACAACGTGGAGTAGACCGCTGCCTGAAACTGGCGTGGACATTAAGTGACCTGGATGGAGAAGACATCCCGGGCCTTGACCACATTGCTCGTGCACTCAACCTTCGTGGGGAGGGATTCTAAGTGTTCTACAATGACACCCCCGAACAAGCGTGGGTCTATATCAACCGCGTTGTGGAACCACCATCACGAACCTTGGGCAAGCTCCTTGCTGAGCATCCAGTGGAGAAAGTCGCCCATGGCATTTATCACCAAGAATCCTGGATTGGAAACCTTCTTAGTGAGTCCGCTGCCCGCCGGGACTGGCTGCGGCAAAAAGAAGACCTAGAGACCATCGAACGCGTCGGCGCGCGTTTAATCACTCCAGACAATGCAGAGTGGCCCGACTTCAATAGCGCGTTCCGTTTCTACGGCAACCTCGAGGCACCCACCAACTTTGATAGGGAAGCCATCCCACCTTCGTGCCTGTGGGTACGGGGAAGACCACTGAAGGAAACTGTTGCCCAGTCAGTCGCCGTTGTCGGCACACGCGCCATTACCCCATACGGCACCCAAGCTACCCGCAAAGTCGTCGCAGACCTTGCTAAACACCAATGGACAATCGTTTCCGGCGGCGCACTGGGCGTCGATACCGTTGCGCATTCCGCAGCACTAGAGATGCAGACCCCAACCGTAGCCGTTGCCGCCTGCGGTATTGACTATGACTATCCAGCACGTAACGCGCCTTTGTTCCACCGCATCGCGCAAACCGGAAGCATCGTCAGCGAATTCGCGCCGGGCACCACACCGCAACGCCACCGTTTCCTATCGCGCAACCGTCTCGTCGCCGCCATGACTGCCGGCACCGTCGTGGTGGAAGCCGCCTACCGCTCCGGCGCCTTGAACACCCTTAACTGGGCAGAAGCCTTGGGCAAAGTCACCATGGCTGTGCCCGGACCGATAACCACAACTGGATCTTTGGGCTGTCATCAGCGCATCCAAGAAGGGCGCGCGCAACTTGTTGCCAGCGGCGAAGAAATCCGCGAACTCATCGGCCGTATAGGGGACGCGGACGCCGGCGCACAATACGAACTCGAATTTGCTGCAAGCCCCGTGCAGTCACTGTCGCGCAATGAGCTCAAAGTCTATGACGCGGTGCCTCTGCATGAGGGCCACACTGCCGAAGATATCGCACGCGATGCCGGGATGCGCATCCCTTTGGTAGTTCACCTGCTTGTTGTGCTGGAGAAGAACACACTCATTCGAAGGGAAGGCAAAACATGGATTAAACTCCATTCACATGAGTAACACCCAAATGGTTGAAGCCATCGAGGACTTCGCCGAGCACCAACGCCTGGTACTCGGCAGGTCTGAGGCGACCATCAAGGGATATAAATCTGATCTGCTTGACCTAGCGAACACGACCGAGAGCTTTAAAACCTTCACCCTTGCCCGTCTGCGCAGCTGGTTGGCTGCGGCAGTATCGGAAGGCAAAGCGCGCTCCACCCTCGCGCGCCGCACCGCGGCAGCAAAGGCCTTTTCCAAATGGGCCGTCAAGCAGGGATACCTCGACACCGACGAAGCAGCCAAGCTGTCCACGCCCAAAGTGCCCAAACACTTGCCTAAGGTGCTCAACGAAAAAGAAGCAAGCACCGCGATGGAAAACGCGAAATCCCCCGACGAGCTTCACTTCCTACGTGACTCCGCCATGCTCGAGCTGCTCTACGCCACAGGCATGCGCGTCTCCGAGCTCACAGGCATTGATCTAGGCGACATCGACTCCACACGCAACACCATCCGCGTGCTTGGTAAAGGCAATAAAGAAAGAATCGTCCCCTTTGGCGATGCCGCCAACACCGCGCTGTCCAAGTGGCTCGCGCGCCGGGCTGAGATGGCAAAAGACACCAATGCACTATTCGTCGGCACGCGCGGCGGGCGCATCGACCAGCGCCAAGTGCGTCGCGTTGTTGAAGCTGCAAGCCAAGTCTCACCGCACGCGCTGCGGCACTCCGCAGCAACCCACATGCTCGAAGGTGGGGCAGACCTCCGCGTTGTCCAAGAATTACTCGGGCACTCCTCGCTGCAAACCACACAGGTGTACACACACGTGACTTCAGAACGGCTAAAGAAAGTCTTTAACCAGGCCCATCCACGGGCTTAAGACGGATAGTAGGTGTCAGCAGCGATAGGGGATTGATGTATTGGTCTTCGCCAGTGCGCGCACCCCAGTGCAGCCCGGGGTAGCCGTCAAAAGGATGCCCTAGCTTGCCGATGACCTCCCCTTCCCTCACCACATCACCCTGACTAACCCAGGCGTGTACTGGCTGATAGGTGGTGCGAATCTCACCGTGCTGAATTGAAACCGTCGGGGTGCCCGCAACCACGCCGGTGAAAGCGACAGTGCCATCGCCTGCAGCAAGAACGGAGTCACCAATGTCTAACCGGAGATCCACGCCGCGGTGCCCAGCAAGCCAGTTCTGTGCGGGTGGGTCATAGGCGCGTAGCACTGAAGTCGCATAGGAATCGCCCGTGGTGGGATCCACCCACGCGAGCAGAAAAGGAACAATTAAAAGCCATCGATTTTTCATAGCTTTGAGTCTGGCGTTACTCCTCGATAAACTGCCAGGAGAGCATCGGAAAGCATTGCGAAACTGTGGATAACTTGACGTGGTTGTTTATGTCTCAACAAAAAATTGTGGACAACCAGCCGGCCGGTTTGATAACTGGGGTAGTTCTGTCTAAACTCGACCCTGCAGTGTGTCACATGCACGCTGACTTCGCGCGGCGAAGACAACTCATCGACGAGGTCCCTTCACGGGTGTTGATTGAGATAGCTTCGCAGCCAGGGTGCGGCAAAACCGCACAATAACTAGTACAAAACCGAAACTGAAAGCGAGCGAAACATGGCAGTTGTAACCATGCGCGAGCTCCTCGACGCTGGTGTGCACTTTGGCCACCAGACCCGTCGCTGGAACCCAAAAATGCGTCGTCACATCTTCACCGATCGTAACGGCATCTACATCATTGACTTGCAGCAGACCCTGACCTACATTGATGAAGCATTCGAGTTCGTCAAGGAAACCGTTGCTCACGGTGGCACCGTCTTGTTCGTCGGCACCAAGAAGCAGGCTCAGGAAGCAGTTGCTGAAGAAGCAGCTCGCGTTGACATGCCTTACGTCAACCACCGTTGGTTGGGCGGCATGCTCACCAACTTCCAGACTGTTTCCAAGCGTCTGAAGCGTATGAAGGAACTTCAGGCAATGGATCAGGCTGAGGACGGCTACAAGGGCCGCACCAAGAAGGAAGTTCTCATGCTGACCCGTGAGCGCACCAAGCTGGAGCGCGTTCTCGGTGGTATCGCTGAGATGTCCAAGGCTCCATCTGCACTGTGGATTGTTGACACCAACAAGGAGCACATTGCAGTAGCTGAGGCTCACAAGCTGAACATCCCAGTCGTTGCTATCCTGGACACCAACTGTGATCCAGATGTCGTCGACTTCCCAATTCCAGGTAACGATGACGCAATCCGTGCAACCAAGTTGCTGACCGGCATCATTGCTACCGCTGTTGAAGAGGGCAAGAAGTCCCGCGAAGAGCGTCAGTTGGCAGCAGCTAAGGATGCTGCTGGCGACACTGCTGAGAAGGACGAGCGCGATGCAGCTGAGGCTGCGGCAGCGTCCGACCCAGCATCAGCTGAATAAGCTTATGTGACTTGCCCCCGTGCCGAGTACGGTGACGGGGGCTTGTTGTTGACATAGCCGACGGTTAAGTAAAAGATCGGCTACGCTATTTTCTGAACATTGTTTGATTAAACAAGGAGGATCGCCCACACTATGGCGAACTACACTGCTGCTGACGTAAAGGCACTGCGCGAGGCTACCGGCTCCGGCATGCTGGACTGCAAGAAGGCTCTGGAAGAAGCAGGCGGCGACTACGACAAGGCCGTCGAGATTCTGCGCATCAAGGGCGCAAAGTCTGTTTCCAAGCGTGCTGACCGCGAAGCAACCGAAGGCCTCATCGCCGTTTCCGGTAACACCATGGTTGAGATCAACTGTGAGACCGACTTCGTTGCTAAGAACGCTGACTTCCGCACTTTCGCTGACAAGATTGTTGAAGCAGCTGGCGCTGCTAAGGCAAACTCCGCAGAAGAGCTCAACGCAGTTCAGATTGATGGCAAGGACGTTGCCACTCTGATCGACGAAGAGTCCGCAAAGATCGGTGAGAAGCTGCAGGCACGCCGCGCAGTCACCGTTGAAGGCGACAATGTTGCGGTTTACCTGCACCAGCGTTCCGCTGACCTGCCACCAGCAGTTGGCGTTCTGGTTTCCTACGAAGGCGACGCAGAAGCAGCTCGTGCAGTTGCAATGCAGGTTGCTGCGATGAAGGCAGAGTACCTGACCCGTGAAGAGGTCCCAGCTGAGATCGTGGAGAAGGAGCGCGAAATCGCTGAGGCTACCACCCGCGAAGAGGGCAAGCCAGAAGCTGCACTGCCTAAGATCGTAGAAGGCCGTCTGAACGGTTTCTACAAGTCCATCGTTCTTCTGGACCAGGCTTCCCTGTCTGACTCCAAGAAGACCGTTAAGCAGGTTGCTGAGGAAGCTGGCACCACCATCACCGGCTTCCAGCGCTACGAGGTTGGCGCTTAAGAAATAATCACACCTGTGATCCCATGAACCCGGCCAGATGCCTGGCCGGGTTTTTGTGTGCCTAATGTAAGATAGAACAGACTCGAAATCACCATCAAGGAGACTATCCCGTGACTACTGAAAGCCGTCGTACAGCCTATAAGCGCGTGATGTTAAAGCTAGGCGGTGAAATGTTCGGCGGCGGCCAAGTCGGCATTGACCCGGATGTTGTAGAAAACGTGGCACGTCAGATTGCAGAAGTTGCCCGTGCCGGCACTGAAGTTGCGGTAGTCATCGGCGGCGGCAACTTCTTCCGCGGCGCTGAGCTTTCCCAGCGCGGCATGGACCGTGCTCGCTCTGACTACATGGGCATGCTGGGCACCGTCATGAACTGCTTGGCTTTGCAGGACTTCCTCGGCCAGCTCGACGTTGACTGCCGTGTGCAGACTTCCATCAACATGGCGCAGGTCGCTGAGCCATACTTGCCGCTGCGTGCAGAGCGCCACTTGGAGAAGGGCCGCGTTGTCATCTTCGGTGCAGGCATGGGCATGCCATATTTCTCCACCGACACCACCGCTGCACAACGTGCGCTGGAAATCGGTTGTGAGGTGTTGTTCTTGGCTAAGGGCGTAGACGGTGTCTACTCCGATGACCCACGTTCCAACCCGGATGCGGAGCTTTATGATGAAATCACCCCACGTGAGGTCATCGAACGCGGCCTGAAGGTTGCAGACGCTACCGCATTCAGCCTGTGCATGGACAACAACATGCCAATCCTCGTGTTCAACCTTTTGACCGAAGGCAACATTGCCCGCGCCGTCAATGGTGAGCGTATCGGTACCTTGGTGCAGTCTTAGTCTGCTACATTGAATTCGAATTAATAAGGAGATCACATCATGATTGATGACATTCAGCTTGAGTCTGAAGAGCGCATGACCAACTCGGTTGAGCACACCCGTGAAGAGCTAGTGACCATCCGTACTGGCCGTGCGAACCCATCTATGTTTAATGGCGTTGTCGCTGAGTACTACGGTGTTCCAACGCCAATTACCCAGATGTCTTCCATCAGCGTGCCTGAGCCACGCATGCTGCTTATCAAGCCTTATGAGCAGTCCATGATGGGCGAAATCGAAAACGCCATCCGCAACTCTGACTTGGGTGTTAACCCAACCAATGACGGTCAGGTTCTACGCGTCACCATTCCACAGCTGACCGAGGAGCGTCGCCGTGACCTAGTCAAGGTGGCTAAGTCTAAGGGCGAGGACGGCAAGATTGCTATCCGCAACGTTCGCCGCAAGGCTATGGAACAGCTGAAGAAGCTGCAGAAAGATGGCGACGCTGGCGAGGACGAGGTCGCAGCAGCTGAAAAGGAAATGGAAAAGACCACCCAAGGCTACATCGAGCAGATTGATAAGCTCGTTTCTAACAAAGAAGCGGAGCTCATGGAGGTCTAAGCCCTTCCACAACTAGTTATACTCAGTGCCGCCGGGTGTGGGCGGCACTTTTCATATGGGACGAAAGGCGACAATGAGAACTGTGCCAAAACCGAAAAATAGCGCCGGCCGTAATTTGCCGGTCGCTATCGGCGTTGGTGTTGGCTTGGGCGCACTGGTGGTTTTTGCGGTGTGGGCGGGTCAACTTGCGTGGTACATAGTTGTCGCCGTGGCGGTTGGGGTCGCCATGTGGGAAGTTCTCACTCGTCTGCGGGAGCATTCCTACCATTTGCCGCGCACGTTGATGATCATCGGCGGGCAAGCAATGCTGTGGAGCTCCTGGCCTTTTGAAACCAACGGTCTCATCGCCGTGTATGTCGTTGCAGTGTTGGCATTGATGTTTGGTCGGCTGTTTCATAATGGGCGGCATCGTCCGCCAATCAACTATTTGCGCGACATGTCAGTGGGGATATTCGTCCTGACGTGGATTCCGATGTTCGGCTCATTTGCTGCGATGTTGTCCACCACCTCACAGGGTGGGGCATCGATCATCGTGTTTATGTTGTGCGTTGTCGCATCTGACACCGGCGGTTATGTCGCTGGCGTGATGTTCGGTTCACATCCAATGGCGCCAGCGGTGAGCCCCAAGAAGTCTTGGGAAGGCTTCGTTGGCTCTATCATCTTCGGCATGGTCACCGGTGCGTTGAGCATTCACTTCCTGCTTGAGCGTGAAGCCTGGGTTGGCGCAGTCATGGGCCTTGGCCTAGTGGTGTGCGCATCCCTGGGAGACCTCGTGGAGTCTCAGTTCAAGCGGGAACTAGGCATCAAAGATATGTCCAATATTCTGCCGGGCCACGGCGGCCTGATGGACCGCCTGGATGGCATGTTGCCGGCGGCCATGGTCACGTGGGTGGCTATTTCTTTCCTAGGTGTTTAATCTGGCGGCGCAGCTCCAGCATGCGCCAGCCGCCAATCAGTGCCATAACTAGTGCACCGCCGATGGCAAACAGCAAGAACGCAATACCTGCTGGGAATTCACCAGACCATGCGAAAATATTGAGCTCCACAGACTGCTGATTCTGCAGGATGAAAACAATCAAGAGAATCAGCAAGATTGCGCCGATGATCAGAGCAATCCATGTTGATGCAGCCAATGAGCCCTTAACTTTCGGCTTCTCGGGGGAGGTTGCAACTGGCTGTTCGGTCGGGTGCACATCGGCATGCTCGACTTCGGTGGATGTGTATTCGAATTCTTCAGATGGGTTTGGTGTAGTCATAACCATCATTAAATCTGGTTTAAACGGTTTTGCCCACTTAACCCGCCCGGAATTGGGAAAAATAGGCCAAATCATGCGAAGATGTCGGATATGGCGCAACCAATTGAATTAAATTTTACAAAACCCCGACGCGGGCTTCCCCCAAAGCATTTCGCTGACTACACCGAGGCAGAGCGCATTGAGATCCTAGCAGAGCTAGGTCTGCCCAAATTCCGTGCCAAGCAGGTGGCTAAGCACTACTACGTCCACCACACCGTGGATGTAGATGAGATGACTGATATTCCAGAATCTGCACGTAAGGATATTCAGGAAAAGCTCTTCCCACCGCTGATGACCCAGATCCGTGATTTCTCCACCGATGATGGAGAGACCACCAAGTCGCTGTGGCGTCTCTACGACGGCACGTTGCTGGAGTCTGTCCTAATGCGTTACCCAGGCCGCGCAACCCTGTGTATTTCTTCGCAGGCTGGCTGCGGCATGGCGTGTCCTTTCTGCGCGACCGGCCAGGGCGGCCTGGACCGTAACCTGTCTGCTGCTGAAATCGTAGAACAGCTTCGCAATGCTGCCAAGACCATGGAGGCCGAAGGCGGCCGTTTGACCAATGTAGTGTTCATGGGCATGGGTGAGCCGCTGGCCAACTACAAGCGAGTGGTGCACGCCGTGAAGCAGTTTACGGACCCAGATGGATTTGGCATGTCGATGCGCAACGTGACCATTTCCACCGTCGGCCTGGCTCCTGCAGTTCGCAAGCTTGCCGATGAAGGCCTGTCCTGCACGCTGGCCATTTCCCTCCACACCCCGGACGATGAGTTCCGAAACGAGCTGGTTCCGGTTAACCAGCGGTGGGATGTCGATGAGATTTTGGACGCCGCTCGCTACTACGTAGACAAGACTTCACGTCGTGTTTCTATCGAGTACGCGCTCATTCGCGACAAGAACGATCAGGACTTCCGCGCAGACATGCTCGGCGAAAAGTTGCATAAAGCACTAGGCTCGAAAGTCCACGTGAATCTCATTCCGCTTAACCCGACTCCTGGGTCTGAGTGGGATGCGTCACCAAAAGACCGACAGGAAGAGTTTGTTCGGCGCGTCATTGCGCAAGGTGTCCCTTGCACCGTTCGCGATACTAAGGGACAGGAGATTGCCGCTGCGTGTGGACAGCTTGCCGCTGAAGAAAGGCAATAATGGACGCGCTTCGGATCGAAGGCCTAAGTAAGAAATTCGGCGAGAAGCTGGCCGTAAACAATCTAAATCTGAGCATTCCTTATGGCTCAATTTATGGCATCGTCGGTCCGAACGGTGCTGGCAAGACCACAACCTTGACCATGGTCACCGGTATTACCAAGCCGGATGCTGGTAAATCCTGGATTGCTGGTCATGAGACCGGAACCATCGAATCCAAGAAGGCCATGGGCCTGTTGATGGATGGTGCGCCGGTCTTTGAAAAGCTCTCGGGTGCTGAATACCTGCAGTACCTCGGCGCGCTGCGCAGCATGCCCGCAGCAGAGGTCGAAGAACGCAGCAGGGAGCTCCTTTCGGCGCTTGGGCTTTCCGATGCCGCCACGAAATACATCGGCGACTATTCCGCCGGTATGACCAAGAAGATTCTTCTGGCAGGCTCCATCCTGCACGACCCAGAAGTTCTCATCCTCGACGAGCCGCTTGAGGCTGTCGACCCAGTGTCCTCCCGCATGGTGCAGCAGTTGTTGCGCAGCTACGCCGCCAGGGGAGGCACTGTTGTTTTATCCTCCCACGTCATGGAGCTGGTGGAGGGCCTGTGTGATCACGTCGCCCTTATCAACAACGGTGAGGTCGCCGTTGCCGGACAAATTGACCAAGTGCGCCAAGGACGCTCGCTCACGGATGTCTTCGTGGATTACGCCGGTGGCGCCGAGTTCGACGACACGACGTTTACCTGGCTGCGAGGTAACTAATGACCTCCACGCTATTTAAATTGCACCGAACACTGTGGTGGCGCACAATCAAGAAGAACCCGACGGTGCTTGTTTCCGCGGGCATGATCCTGGTTTATGGCCTACTCAGCGTTTTATCCATGACCGTTCAGGTCAATTCCCCGGAAGCACTTCATGCGCCGGTAGCTCTGGGCATGGTCGCGATGTTGATTCTCTCGCTCGCGATGCCCGCCAACGAGCAACACACTACGCAAGAAACCTTTCGTACATTGCCTATAGACAACCTCAAACCAGCCATGGCGCTGTCCTCTCTGTGGACCTCGCGTGCCATGCTGACCATCCTGTTCACCATTATCTGGGCGGGTTTCGGTTTCACCCAGCTGCCAGTGGGGCAGGGCATCATGTTCATCGTCGGTTCGGTCATGGCTGCGGCAACCACGATCATCTACATCGATGTCATCGCGAAAGTGGGAAGCTCACGCAAAGAAATCCTTGGCATCGTCGGCGGCATCGGCATTATTGCCATGATCTTTTTCGCCGTCAACATCTCCAGCCAAGATGCAATGAACATGCCTCTCGAGGATATCGGCGCCATCGCATCCTGGACACCGTTTGCCGCGGCTACTGGCTGGGCTACTGGGGGCATCGTCAAGCTGCTCATTGCTATTGCGACCTTGGCGCTTGGTGCTTGGCTGTGGTGGCGTGACATTGAAGTCTCGCCTGTACAGACCAAAGAGCGCAACAAGACTGATCTGCGCATTCCTTTTATACCGAATACCCCGACCGGCATCGAATTTGCGCGCAGTATCCGCTATATCTTCCGCGACACCCGCCTGCTCATGTCAGTGCTCGTGCTGCCCATCGTCGTGATTGTGCTCATGGTGCAGTCCGTCTCTCAAGGCATTCCAGAAATCGCGTACACAGCGCTAGTGATATGTGGTCTACTCGGCGGCGCAATGGCTGTTAATGACTTCGGCTATGACGGCCCGGCCATGTGGCTCAAAATGGTCTCTCCAGTACAGCAGTATCGCCTCATTCTCTCCCGACACTGGGCACACATGATCATCCCCGCGGCATTCCAGGTGCTTTTCGCGATCGTCTTGGTATTCCTGTACGACGACACGTCGACGACGATACTCGTTGGCCTGGTCAGCCTCGGCGTATTGATGACTTCCGCCGCGCTATCACTGTTCCTTTCCGCATTTAATCCATATCCGGTGGCCCCTCCGGGCACCAGCCCCTGGGCCGATAAGTCCGGCTATTCTGGCGCCGCATTCGTTGCGGTGTTTGCTTTGATGTTCCTAGGCTGGATTCCAGTTGCCCCAGGTGCTGCACTCATCATCTTCTTCGGTCAGCCAGTTATTGGCGTACTGGTTGCCTTGGCGATCCCGGCAGCGATCTATATCGGCATCATCCTGGTGGTCAAGAAAACCGCAGATGATCGGATGCCGGTTGTGTACAAGAAGGTCGGTGCTTGGGTTCGTTAGAACGGTGGCTCACCTTCTTCTACGTCCACGATGACTTCTTCAATTTCAGGCTCGCCGATGTCCATTTGCGCGAACAAGCGCGCATTGCGTCGACGGGCCTGATTTGCTTGCGCCACTGTCTGCGCCCACCGCTTCTTGCCCTCCGACATCGGCCCGCTAGGAACCGTGCTTTCCCAAGAACCATCGGCGAATAGCCAGAAGATGACTCGCGTAAACGGGTCCATGATGTAGAACGCCCGGCGGTCAGTCTTGATGTTGTGGTGGTGCTGGCACAGACTAGCGAGGTTCCATGCCGAAGTTGGACCGCCATCCGCGTGATTGTGACGGTGGTCAGTCTGGCAGCGGTGCGCGGGTGCATCGCAGTCTGGCCAGCGGCAAGTGCCATCAAGCCCGACAACGGCTGAGCGAATGGAATCAGAAGGGGAGTAAGCCGCGGTCTCTGCGGTGGCGACGTTATCCATATCGCGTGTGCTTGCTATGCGCTGCAGCATTTCCTCAGCTTGCCCGGGCTCCAGCCAACCAATTTCTGGTATGAAGACAGGGGCGTTGTCGGTCTTGGCCTGGTACAGGTTCAAGATGAGCTTTGCTTTAGGGTCTTCCTCGCCACTGAGCAGTGCAATCGCGGCCTTGGCCATCGAAGTTCCAGTACGTTCGGCTAATTCTTTGATGCACTTGTCTATGACCGTGCCTGCCTCAGCGCCGGTTTCTAATTCGATGAACGCTCGCTTGCCGGAGTAATTGATGGTGTAGCGAAGCCGAGGCCTGGTGTTTTCATTAGATAAAGAAGAATCCTCAAGAGCAATGAGCTCATTGAGGAAATTAGTAATTGCACGCCGGGAAGGCATGCGCTGATTACGGCGCTTCGGAGTGAGATATTCGGCCAACTCACAATCGATGCGCTGCATCATGGCAATATCAGGCACAGGGCCGAGCTTGTCGAGAGTGTTGTTAATGCCAATGAGTCGGTCAATATCCAGGTGGCATAGGCGCCTGAATACTGCATTGGTCTCGGGCAGCTCGGCTAGGCGCATTATGCCAAACACGGCAGCGCGAACATAGCTGACAGTCACGCCGAAAGTCGAAGACATGTTGCGCGCATAAAGCTCAAAGTCTTCTTCATTCTCAGGGACGTGCATCATCCAAATATGTAGATCCATGCAGCGGCGGATCATCCCGTGCACGGCGGCGGGGTCGTGACAGTTGCTAATGGAGTAGTAGGCGGACTCGTCTAATGGTTCAGGGCGCATTGAACACTCAAGCGCATCCCAGTTAATCATCTCTAAGGTTGCATTGTTGGTTTCCATAATTCCTCGTTTATTCGAACAAGTAATCTAATGGAAAGTATAGCGAGCCCGCAGGAAGAGTCAATGGGTTGGCGCAAATTCTTTCGAAAGTATGTTCACTACGGTGGGCAAAAGAAAACCGCCGCCGAATGATCGGAAGCGGTTAACCTGAACTTCTTAGTTCTGGATTGCCTTCTTCTTGGAAGGGGCAACACGCAGGTGCTCGACGCGAGCTGGGTCTATGTTCAGTGCACGCAGCTCGGCATCGCTAAGCTCTGCGTACTCGCCGCCCAATGTCTTCTGCTCGTACATCCAGTCTGGCTCGACGTGGTTCTCTGGTTTGTTGCGACCAGTGAGGGTGCGAACCTGGGAAAGCTTTGGCTGGAAAGCGTGAATCAGAAGGCCAATAGCAATCAGTGCAGCAAAGATAGCCAAGAAGACGGTCTCAACGTGGCCCTGGTGGTTACCAAAGTTGTACGCCAGCAGGATGAATACAGAGCCCCAACCAGCAATCTGGGTACCGGTGCGTGGGGTACGGGACCAACCGAAGCCAGCGGAAGGAACGTCACTGGTGGATACGCCGTCGTATACCTCTGGCGCCTTGTTGTGAGAAGACACGTGCTCTCCTTATTTCTGTCAAAGCCACAATTCTCCTCATAACCTTAGTCCATTAACCTCGTAATCGCGTTAATCCACCCCCGATAATTTTGTGACGTTGACTAAGGTGGTGTGGGTGAAACGAATTCTAATTCTTGGCTCAACAGGTTCCATCGGCACGCAAGCGCTAGAAGTGGTTGCGGACAACCCAGATAAGTTCGAAATTGTCGGCATTGCTGCAGGTGGATCAAACCCAGATCTCATCATTGAGCAGGCACGTGCGTTCAATCTTTCGGCTGACCACGTGGCGGTGGCGCAGGCTGATGCGGCGAAGACGGTATCGGAAGCGCTCGGTGGCACTGTGGTGGATTCGGCGGCGCAGTTGGTGCGCGATGTTGAGGTGGATACGGTGCTCAACGCGCTGGTGGGTTCCTTGGGATTGGAGGCGACGCTGGCAACGATTGATGCCGGGGAGATTCTGGCGCTTGCCAACAAGGAGTCTTTGGTCGCGGGTGGCTCCATCGTGATGGATAGAGTCAAGCCGGGGCAGTTGATTCCGGTGGATTCAGAGCACTCGGCGATGGCGCAGTGTCTGCGTTCCGGCGAGCGCGGGGAGCTGGCACGGTTGGTCTTGACGGCTTCGGGAGGGCCATTTCGGGGTTGGACGCGGGAGCAGATGTGGGAGGTTAGCCCACAGCAGGCCGCGGCACACCCGACGTGGTCTATGGGGCAGATGAACACGCTAAACTCGGCCACTTTGGTCAACAAGGGCTTGGAGCTCATCGAGGCCACCTTGTTGTTCGATATCGACGCTGAGCTTATCGATGTCACCGTGCATCCGCAGTCGATTATTCACTCGATGGCGACGTTTAAGGATGGGTCGACAATTGCCCAGGCCTCACCGCCTTCGATGAAGCTGCCTATTTCCTTGTCCTTGGGCTGGCCGCATCGCGTGCCTGATGCGCAGCCTGCGTTGGACTTTTCGCAGGTGTTGGATTGGCATTTCGAGCCAGTTGGCAAGGCATTTACAGCTGTGCAGTTGGCTGCCGATGTCGCCGGCAAGGGCACATTGCCGGCTGTCTATAACGCGGTTAACGAGGAAGCAGCGGCAGCATTCTTATCTGGCCGTATTAAGTTCCCACAGATTGTTGACTGTATTACTGAGGTCCTGGATTCTGCTTCACAGTTTGCTGGTGTACCGTCAACCGTTGACGATGTGCTGGCCATTGAAGCTGAAGCACGCAAGCGGGCGAATAAACTGCTGTCCACTTGGTCATAGTTAAAGAACTTTAGGTATAAAAGGAAGCTCTCTCAATGGCGAATCTCTTGGGCATTGTGCTGTTTGCCCTCGGCATCTGTCTCACAGTTGCACTGCATGAAGCTGGCCATATGCTCACCGCGCGTGCTTTTGGCATGCGGGTGCGCAGGTTTTTCATTGGTTTCGGGCCAACCCTGTGGAGCTTTAAGAAAAACGAGACTGAATACGGTGTTGCAGCGTTGCCTTTGGGCGGCTTCTGCGACATCGCTGGTATGACCGCGCAGGATGAGTTCATCACCGAAGAAGAGCGCCCCTATGCGATGTATAAAAAGCCCTGGTGGCAGCGCATCATCGTGCTTTCTGGTGGTGTGGCAGTCAACATCATTCTCGGCTTCATGATTCTGTTTGTGGTTGCGCAGACTGCGGGCCTTCCCAACCCCAACGCGGATACGCGTCCAGTAGTGGACCAAGTCACTTGTTCAGCTGACCAGCTCGACAACGGAGAGCTTGGCACCTGCACCGGCGTTGGTGCAGGTGGTGAAGCAGGCATTGAGCAAGGGGATAGGCTCCTTACTTTCAATGGCGAAGAGTTGGAGAGCTTTCAGCAGCTTCGCGATGAAGTCTTAATCCGCCCAGGTGAGACCGTCACCATCGAAGTAGAGCGCGGCACCCAAGTGCTGGAACTTCCAGTAGAGCTGGACACCGTCAAGCGCAATATTGATGGTGAAATGGTTGACGCCGGTTCGATTGGTTTGATCCAGGAGCCTTTGGACATCATCGAAAAGCATGGCTTTGTCGGCGCCATCCCTGCGACCTGGAACTACACGGGCTACATGCTTGAAGCAACTGTGCAGGGAATTATTGAGTTCCCATCCAAAATTCCTGGCGTTGTTGCTTCGATCTTTGGCGCTGAGCGCGATACCGAAGGCCCAATGTCTGTCGTTGGCGCATCTCGCGTTGGAGGCGAATTGGTGGAAGCAAACCTGTGGGCGGCGTTCTTTATGATGCTGGCTTCACTGAACTATTTCTTGGCTCTGTTTAATCTCATACCTCTGCCGCCATTTGACGGAGGTCATATTGCGGTGGTGCTTTATGAAAAGATTCGAGACTTCTTCAGGCGCCTTCGCGGCAAAGCGGCCGCCGGTCCAGCCGATTATACGAAACTTATGCCGGTTACCTATGTGATTGCGGCTGCATTGATGACGGTTGCTGCCGTAATTATTGTGGCTGACTTCGTCAATCCCATAAAATTGCTTGGCTAGAAACCGGTGCTAAAGTAGGGGAATAATACCCCCATGACAACAAGGAGAATAAATGTCTATTGGTCTAGGTATCCCAGAGGGTCCTCCACCGACCTTGGCGCCGCGTCGTAAGACCCGCCAGTTATTCGTTGGTGATGTAGGCGTGGGGTCTGACCATCCGATCTCCGTGCAGTCGATGACTACAACCAAGACGCATGATGTGAACGCAACCCTGCAGCAGATTGCTCAGTTGGCAACCGCTGGCTGTGACATGGTGCGCGTTGCGTGTCCAAAGACTGTTGACGCGGAGGCGCTGCCTGCCATCGCGAAGAAGTCCCCGATTCCAGTTATTGCTGATATTCACTTCCAGCCGAAGTACATCTTCTCTGCTATTGACGCTGGCTGTGCTGCGGTTCGTGTGAACCCAGGCAACATTAAAGAATTTGATGGCCGCGTTAAGGAAGTAGCTAAGGCTGCTGGTGACGCCGGCATTCCAATCCGTATTGGTGTCAACGGTGGCTCTTTGGATAAGCGCCTGTTGGAAAAGTATGGCAAGGCAACCCCGGAGGCTCTGGTTGAGTCTGCTATCTGGGAAGCTGGCCTGTTCGAGGAGCATGGCTACGGTGATATCGCGATTTCCGTGAAGCACTCTGACCCAGTGCTCATGGTGGAGGCGTACCGTCAGCTGGCTGCGAAGACTGACTACCCACTGCACCTTGGTGTTACTGAAGCTGGCCCTAAGTTCTTGGGCACCATTAAGTCTTCTGTTGCTTTCGGCGCATTGCTCGCCGATGGCATTGGTGACACCATTCGTGTGTCCCTGTCTGCCGACCCAGTGGAGGAAATCAAGGTTGGTGACCAGATTCTACAGTCCCTTAATCTGCGTCCGCGCAAGCTGGAGATTGTTTCTTGCCCATCTTGTGGCCGTGCTCAGGTTGACGTGTACAAGCTGGCTGAAGAAGTTACCGCGGGTCTTGACGGCATGGAGTTCCCACTGCGCGTTGCAGTAATGGGTTGTGTTGTGAACGGTCCTGGTGAAGCACGTGATGCTGACTTGGGCGTTGCTTCCGGCAACGGCAAGGGGCAGATTTTTGTCAAGGGTGAGGTTGTTAAGACCGTGCCTGAGGCGAAGATTGTGGAGACCCTTATCGAAGAGGCAATGCGTATTGCTGATGAGCAGGGCTTGGAAGCTGTTGAAGGTTCCAAGGCGCAGGTTCGCGTAACTCGCTAATTATCTGTGTTGGTCAGCGAAAATAGTGGCATTCGCTGCTATGCTGCTAACTCATGAAACGGTCGGTATCGCTGCTGTGTGCAGTATCAATAGCTGCAGGAACAGTGGTTGCGTGTACCCCGAAGCCGGTCTCGGCTGATCCCACCGTTGACTCCATCGTGCAAGCGATGGAGTCCGGTGAAGCCTTCGGCGAATTCTTTGATAGGTCTGCTGAAGTAGATGATGTTTTCACCTCTACTTATGAGGGACTGCAGGCCGAAGGCATCGATGTTGAAGTGCATGATATTGAGCAAAATGACTCTCGTGCAACAGCAAATTACACCATCACGTGGGACTTGCCGCGTGATAGGGAATTAACCTATGACACCTCGATGGTGCTGACCAAAGCCAATGATGAATGGACTGGCCGTTGGCAGCCCATCATGGTGCACCCATCGTTGGGAGCTAATCAGCACTTGGAGCTGCGGTCAATCCCAGCAGAGCGCGCGAGCGTAGTTAGCTCCGACGGTGTGGAGTTGATGCGCCCAGGCCTGCAATACCGCGTCATAGTCGATATGCGCGACGTAGAGGGCGTCCCAGCATTCGCAGGACGGATTGCTGCTGCCATCAATGATGCTGGGGGAAATGCGCCTGAGGCTTCTGACCTAGCAAGCGAGATGTCCGAAGTTGATGGCAACTACTCGGTGGGTTTATTCAACGAGGAAATCGGTAAGCGCCTGCAAGCGCGTTTTGCTGATGATCCGCAGGTACGCATTAATGAGGAGCCAGCGCTCGTGGTTCGGGATCAAGGTTTTGCGCGGGATTTGATGTCGCGTGTCTCCAACCTGGTCTCCGATGATGTTGATGGCGTCAACGGCTGGTCCGTTGCAGTGGTCAATGATGAAGGCGCTGCCTTCTCCAACGTGGTGGAGCATGCGCCCGATCCATCGCCAGCAGTGCGCGTCAGCATTGACTATGACGTGCAGCGTGCGGCGGAAGAAGCCGTGAATCTGCGCGCGGACTCGCAGACCATGATGGTGGCTATCCGTCCTTCTTCGGGCGAGATTTTGGCTGTTGCGCAGACCGAAGCCGCCGACCGCGACGGTGATGTTGCATTGAGCGGGCAGTATCCTCCGGGCTCGGTGTTTAAGATCATCACCGCGGCAGCTGGTGTTGACAAGCAGGGCGTGGACAGCGGCACTATTGTTCCGTGTCCAGGAACCATGGATATCTACGGTCGTGTTGTTACCAACTACAACGGCTTTTCTTTGGGAAATGTGCCATTGCAAGATGCTTTTGCTAGTTCCTGCAACACTACTTTCGCTGACATGTCCACGAAGCTGGAGCCGGGACAGCTTGCCGATGAAGCCAAGCAGTTCGGTCTTGGAATCGATTTTGAGATTCCCGGGTTGACCACCATGACAGGAAGCGTTCCAGAAGGTGAGACGCCATTAGAGCGCACTGAAGCAGGCTACGGGCAGGGCTATGACCTGGCTTCTCCATTCGGTATGGCACTGGTTTCTGCAACAGTAGCTAATGGTTCGACTCCGATTCCGACTTTGGTCTCTACGGAGGAGACAAAAGCATCTGAGACGGTCGAACCGCCGAGTGAGCATGTCATTAATGAACTGCGTTCGATGATGCGTCAGACCGTCACCTCCGGTACCGCTGCGGGTATGCAAGCTCAGGGTGAAATCTTTGGCAAGACTGGTGAGGCTGAAATCAACCAGGGCTCGCACGCGTGGTTTACCGGCTACAGGGCCGATGATGACATTGCTTTTGCAACGCTCGTGGTCTTGGGCGGCGGCTCTGAAACCTCCGTGTCCATTACTGATTCCTTCTTCCAGAATCTGGATAAGCACCGAGCCGAACCCCAAAGCTAAAAGCTGGATTCGGCAGGACTACCATGGTCAGCATGAGTACTCGTGAAAAATTGAAGCCTGGTAAGCCAACCCCCGTCCGCAAAGTACCAGACCATATTGAACGCCCAGAATACGTCTGGAAAGACACCGTTCAAGAGGCAATGGGTGAACCATTTGTTCAAACCCCAGAAACCATTGAAGCAATGCGCGAGGCATCGAAGATCGCCGCGAATGCGCTGAAGGAAGCTGGCGCTGCAGTTGCTCCTGGCGTGACCACAGATGAGGTGGACCGCGTGGCTCATGAGTACATGTGTGACCATGGCGCTTACCCATCCACCCTGGGATACTTAGGCTTCACAAAGTCCAGCTGTGTGTCTTTGAATGAGATTGTGTGCCACGGTATTCCTGATAGCACCGTGATTCAAGATGGCGATATCGTAAACATTGACGTGACTGCGTACAAGAACGGCGTGCATGGCGATACCAACGCGACTTTCCTCGCTGGTGATGTTTCTGAAGAGCACCGCCTGTTGGTCGAGCGCACCAAGGAATCAATGATGCGCGGTATCAAGGCTGCGAAGCCAGGACGCGAGGTCAACGTCATTGGCCGCGTTATTGAGTCTTACGCCAACCGCTTTGGCTACAACGTGGTGCGTGACTTTACCGGCCACGGTGTGGGCCCAACCTTCCACAATGGACTGATTGTGCTGCACTATGATTCCACGGCTTACCGTAACGTACTAGAGCCAGGTATGACACTGACCATTGAACCAATGCTGAACCTCGGTTCTTTGGAATATGACATCTGGTCCGATGACTGGACCGTGCAAAACCGTGACGGTAAGTTCACCGCGCAGTTTGAGCACACCATCGTCATTACCGAGGATGGTAATGAGATTCTGACGCTGCCAGATTAATCTCGAGCGTCTTCAGCGGTGGGAGAGGGCTTCGGCCTTCTCCCACTTTTTGATGCCACAGCAAAACGAAAAATAGTCGCAGCCACCGTGATGGTGTCCGCGACTACTTTAAGAAGTACGAGCTTCTATTTACTTCTGGATGAAGTGTGGGAAGAAGCCGTTGTAGACGCCGTAGTTGTAAGCAGCGA